>JABLTS010121860.1_pt1 | contig 16517 bp, 10 predicted proteins | sample 7160081 | NCBI WGS metagenome assembly JABLTS01 (sample SAMN14651231, study PRJNA627086) | human gut metagenome | isolation source: feces | host: Homo sapiens | reverse complement strand
TGCGGACAGACAAGGAAAGACCCGAAGAGAATACTTGCTGTATTGTCAAGGGGCTTGACGCGGTATGGGCGTATTTCTGCCCGTCAAAACCGTGTCTGTCCTTGTCAACCGATGGTATAATGATATTATATATTATCTTTCCCTGAGAAACAAGTGGGGGTTAACGTGAGAGTTTTGCATCTTATCTCCGGCGGCGATTCGGGCGGCGCAAAAACGCATGTTCTGTCGCTGCTGCGCGACCTTAACGATAACATCGACGCAGACCTCGTCTGCTATATGGAGGCCGATTTTTCAAAAGAAGCGCGCGAAATGGGCATACCGACGAGGGTGTTCCCCGGCAGCTTCGGCGTGGGGCTGAAAAAGACGCGCGAGGCCATAGAAAACGGAAATTACGACATCATCCATTGCCACGGCAGCCGCGCAAACCTTACGGGAGCGCTGCTGAAACGGCATTTTGACATTCCCTTTATCAGCACCGTCCACAGCGACTATAAGCTCGATTATCTCGGCCGGCCGCTGGCCGCCATGACCTACGGCAGGCTCAACAAGCTTGCGCTGCATCATATGGACTACCGCGTCTGCGTTTCCGACAGTATGCGTCAGACGCTCATCGATCGCGGCTTTGACCCGAACGATCTGCTGACGATATATAACGGCGTTGACTTTTCGCACCCGGCGCCGAGAATCACGCGGCGAGAGTGGTTTGGCAAGATCGGCTGTGATTTTCCCGATGACAGCATAGTTCTCGGCATCGCGGCTCGCTTTGATGCGGTCAAAGACGTTGCCACCACCATACGCGGCTTTGCCGGAGCGGCGGAGAAAAACGAGCGGCTGCGCCTGCTCATTGCCGGCGACGGCATGGAGCGCGAAATGCTCGAGGAGCTGTGCGTGCAGCTCGGCGTGCGCGACAAGGTGTTTTTCGCAGGCTGGATAAGCGACGGCATGGACGGATACTATGCCAGCATCGACATAAACGCGATAAGCTCCCTGTCGGAGACATTCCCCTACGCCGTGACGGAGGCCGCGCGCGCCGGTAAGCCGACCGTTGCGTCCCGTGTCGGCGGCCTGCCGAGGCTCATAACGAACGGCGAGACCGGTATGCTGTTTTCGCCGCGCGACCACGAGACTATGGCGCGCTGCATTCTCGCCCTTGCAAACGACGAGGCGCTCCGCAAAAGGCTCGGACAGGCGGTGTACGAAAAGGCAAAGCGCGAATTTTCAACGGAAAGCACCTGCCGCAGGCAGCTTAAAATATATAAAACCGTTCTCGAGCGCTATTCCCGGCCGCGCAGCGGCGCGGTGATCTGCGGCGCATACGGCCACGGAAACGCAGGCGACGAGGCTCTGCTTACGGCCATTGCCGCCCAGCTGAGGACGATAGATCCCGACATGCGCATAACGATCGTTTCCAAAAATCCGAAGCACACTAAATCCGTGCACGCACTCAGTGCCATAAGGCGCGGCCAGTTTATCCGGCTGCGCCGCGAGCTGAAGCGCTCGAAGCTGTTCATAAGCGGCGGCGGCAGCCTTATTCAGGACGTCACGAGCCGGCGCAGCCTGTGGTTTTATCTGCACACTATATCGCTTGCGAAAAAATGCGGCTGCAAGGTGCAGATGTACGGCTGCGGCATGGGACCGCTCAATTATGATTACGACCGCCGGCGCGCGGCAAAAACGATAAACCGCTGCGTTGACGCGATCACCCTGCGCGATCCGCTGAGCCTTGAGCTTACGCGCGAGATCGGCGTTACCGTGCAGGAGGTGCTCGTCACCGGCGACCCGGTGCTGAACATGCATTGCAGAAGCGACGCCGACGCCGCGGCATTCATGCGCAGCCACGATATCGACCCCGACGGGCGCTATATCTGCCTCGGCCTGCGCTCGTGGCCGGGCTTTGACGAAAAGTGCGGCGAGATACGCAAGGCGCTCAGGGCCTGCTATGATAAGCACGGGCTTACGCCGCTGTTCATGCCGATGAACTACGATCTGGATCTTCCCGTGTCCGAGCAGGTAGCCGACGGCCTTGGCATTCCGTTTAAAATAATGCCCAAGACAGATGACGCGGAGCTTGAGATCGCGATCATGCGGCAGATGAAAATGTGCGTTGCGATGCGGCTGCACAGTCTGCTGTACGCGGCCTGCGGCGAGGTGCCGTCGGTCGGCCTGAGCTATGATCCGAAGGTCTCGGGCTGTGCGCAGTATCTGGGCATATCCTGCGTGGATTTTGACAAGGTCACGGCGCAGGGACTTATTGATGAGATCGACGCGGCGCTGTCCGAAACAGGTGCGGACATGATAAGCCGGCGATTTGAATATATCAAAAACGTTGAAAAGATGAATATTGAAACGGCAAAGCGCCTTCTCGGCGAATAAGGGGGAAATTATATGATAAGGGCGGCGGCACTCGTCTCCGGCGACGGAGCACTGCTACAGACGGTTCTTGATTCTATGTACTTCGGTGAGATCCCGAATTTTGAGCTTACCGCGGTCATATGCACGGAGTCGGACGCTTATGCGCTGCGCCGTGCGCGCAATTCCGGCGTTGAGGCCTTCGTGGTCGAGCCATCGCTTTTCCCCACCAAGCTCAGCTACAGCATGGCTATATCCAACAAGCTGCGCGATATGGACATTGACCTTGTGATCCTCGCAGGGTACAATATGCCGCTGGGCGTTATATCGACGCAGTTTCGCAAGCGCATCATCGGAGTGTACCCCTCGCTCATCCCGGCGTTCGTCAACTGCGACGATGCTCCCGAGCGCGCCGCGCTCGAACGCGGCTGCCGCGTGACCGGCGCGACCGCGTTTTTCGCGGATATCGACGGCAACATCGGCGCGATAATCGCCCAGCAGGCCGTTGACATTCTCCCGAACGACACGCCCGAGAGCCTGTCGCGCCGCATCCTTGAGGACGCGGAGTGGAAGCTCCTGCCCCAGGCCATAAGCCTGTATTGTCAGGGCCGGCTCGAGATCCACGGCGACAGAGTCATAATAAAATGAATAGTTAATAATGAATGATGAATAATTGCGGTGTGCCTGCGGCACTTTTTCAATAGCGGCTTTAAGCTGACACCGATACGGTTATGTTAGCGCCCGGTATCGAAACTACCGACAAAACCGTGGCTGCCTCGCGTAACGCAAGTGAATGCTGAGTTTTACACCGCATCCTCGTAGGGAACAGGCTTGCCTGTTCCGCATGTACCGGTTTGGTCTGCACCGAAAACAGCGTTGTAGGGAACGGATTTATCCGTTCCGCCTGTCATGGTTTAGTCGGCGGCTCCAGGTCGGGACACCGCAACAAATGTATTCGTACAATGTGAATGCGCCACTAAAAAAGCGCCTCTAAAAAATGTGTTTGCCTGACGGCAAAGATTAAAATAACACCTCATCCGTCACCGAAGGTGACACCTTCCCCTCAAGCTACGCAGGGGAAGGCAAAAAGGGACGGTCCATGACCGCCCAAATGAATAATGAATGATGAATAATTAATAGTGAATAATTGCCGATACACATACTGCGTCAGCACGACCGGTGGGTGCCGGCAAAACCGTGGCAATCGGGCGGCCAATGGCCGCCCCTACGGCTACAGATTTGAGTGCCGACGAAACCATAACATGCGGAACGGATAAATCCGTTCCCTACATGGTGCGGTGCAAAATTCAGCAGCGCACTACTGGGTTGCGAGGCAACTACGGTTTCGTCGGCAACTTCGACACCGGGCTACCAGAGATAAACGTATCCGTGACTGCGTCAATTCGCCTCTAAATAAGCTTCGATGCCTTTTTTGAGCAGCTCCATGCAGCGAGTGATGTCCTTTTCGTTTATGACGTAGGCCATGCGGATCTCGTTGACGCCGGTGTGCGGAGTTTTGTAAAAGCTCTCGGCCGGAGTGAACATCAGTGTATCGCCGTTGTCGTCGAACTCTTCGAGCATCCAGATCTGGAACTTCTCTGCATCGTCAACGGGCAGCGCCGCCATGACGTAGAACGCGCCCTTAGGCTCGGAATACACAACGCCGGGGATCTTCTTGAGTCCCTCAACGAGCGTGTCCTTGCGCGCGCAGTATTCCTTGCGCACGGCGTCAAAGTACTCGGGGCCGACCGAATACAGCGCCGCGGACGCGACCTGGTCGATGGTCGATGCGCAAAGGCGGCCCTGGCACCACTTCATTGCGTGGTTATACAGCTCCGTGTTTCTCGTGATGACGCAGCCGATGCGCGCGCCGCAGGCCGAGAAGCGCTTGGAGACCGAGTCGATGACAACGACGTTATCCTCATAGCCCTCAAGCTGGAGAAGGCTCATGAGCTTTTCGCCGCCGTAGACGAACTCGCGATACACCTCGTCGCCGATGATGAACAGGTCGTGCTCCTTGGCAATGTCGGCCATGAGCTTCAGCTCCTCCTCGGTGAGGATGGTGCCGGTCGGGTTGCCGGGGTTTGTGAACAGTATCGCGCGGGTGTGCTCGTTGATGCATGCCTCGATGCGCTCGCGCACGGCGAACTTATAGCCCTCCTCGGGCTTTGTGGTCACGGGGCGGATCGTCGCGCCGGTGAGGGTGACAAAGGTCGAGTAGTTGGGGTAAAACGGCTCGGGGATGATGATCTCGTCGCCCTCATCGAGGATGCAGGAGAGCGCTATCTGAAGCGCCTCCGAGCCGCCGGTCGTGATGAGCACCTGCTTATTGGTTATCGGAGCATCTATCTTGCCGTAGTAATTGACAACGGCATCGATCATCTCGGGAACGCCGTCGGACGGAGCATACGCCAGAACCGGCTGCGAGAAATTCTTCACGGCTTCAAAGTACGCCTCGGGAGTCGCTATATCGGGCTGGCCGATGTTCAGATGATAAACCTTTTTGCCCTTCTTGACAGCCTCGGCGGCGTAGGGCGCGAACTTTCTCATCGGGGAAAGGCCGCATTTTTCGATCTTGCTTGAAAACTTCATTTTCATTCCATCCTTTCCAAAATTGCAAATTTGCCATTTAATTGCACGTTTTGCCGAGCAAAACTTTCTTTTGCTTTGCGCAAATGTGTTGAAAACGCGGCAGTTTAGAGACGATATTTCCTCACTTCGCTCAAAACTGCACCCACTTTGCAACAATATTGTATCACCGCCGCACACCATATTCAACCGTTCGCACGCAAAATTCCTTGACAACATTTCTCCAATTTTTTAGTGGCGAATTGAGGCAGTAACGGATACGCATATTGCGGTGACCCGACCGGAAACAATGGGATAAACCATAGCGTTTCGCATCCCGTTAGTACGGCACTGAATTTTTCGCCGCACTCCATTGGCTCTCAGCTAACAGCTAACAGCTATCAGCTACGGTGAAACCGTACCCGTAAGTGCCCCAATTCGCCACTAAAAATATTGATTGTGCAATGGATTTTGTGATATAATTTTTAAAAACAACTGCACGGAGGTGGCATATGCCCTATAAAGCGAAAAGTGACCTTACAAAAGCGGCCATAAAAAAGAGCTTTTTAGCGCTGCTGAACGAAAAGCCGATAAACCAGATCAGCGTCCGTGACATTGCCGAGGGCTGTGGCTTCAACAGAAACACGATCTACTATCACTATGACGACATTCCCTGCCTTGTCGAGGAGATCGTCATCGAAACCGCCGAAAAGATCATCAGCGATTATTCCGACTATCATTCGCTTGAAGCCTGCATTGACAAAATGGCGGAGTTTGCCCTTGAGCACAAGCGCACCGTTCTTAATATATACAACTCGTCAAACCGCAGCGTGTACGAGCTGTATCTTATGAAGGTCTGCGGCAGCGTTGTTGAAAACTATCTGCACACAATGTTCGGCGATATAAAGGCCGACCCCGAAAGCCGCGAGATACTCGTCTGGTTTTATAAGTGCGAGTGCTTCGGCCAGATCATCGACTGGCTCAACTGCGCAATGAACTACAATATATCCGAGCAGTTTTCAAAGCTGTGCAAGCTGCGCGAGGGCTTCGTGGATATTCTTGTCGAACGCTGCCGAATCGAATAGTCTGCCGTCAATAACCGATGTTTTTCCTGATCCTGTTGAAATGCACAAAATTTCAACAGGATTTTCGTTTATAATAGTGCATTTACAAGAAACTACAGTTTTTTGTAAAATTATTCTCGGCAAGGCAAAAATGCTATTATAAGGGAGATAAACGATGAAAAAGCGACTGCTAAGCATACTGCTCGTGCTGCTGATGGCGTTAACTCTTTTACCCCTCGGCGCATTGGCAGACGAAAACAGCAAATGCGGAGAAAGCCTGACATGGAATTTGGATGAAATCGGCATACTGACGATCTCGGGAACGGGAGATATGTATGATTACAGCGAAGAACCGGCGCCATGGAGCGAATATAGTGATATCATCACAAGTATCACTATAGACTATGGCGTTACAAGCATAGGCACCAGTGCCTTTACCGGCTGTTCAAATGTTCAGCAAATCAACATTCCCGACAGTGTCGAACATATCGACCCGTATGCTTTTTCGTTTTGCAAGGGACTGCATACCGTTAAATTACCGGCATCACTTACACTGATTTCCGAAGACCTCTTCGCCGAGTGTGCTAATCTTAAAAACATCGACATCCCCGGCAGCGTTACTGAAATCGGCGCGAATGCTTTTTTGAGGTGTACGGCATTCAGTCTGACAGAATTGCCGGACGGCATAAAAAGCATAGGCGCTGCCGCTTTTGCAAACTGCGGCAGTATAGAAAACTTGGAACTTCCCAAAACTCTGGAGAGCATAGGCGAGGCCGCGTTCACTGGCACGGTAATTGACAAAGCAAGCTTTGACGGGACGCCGGAGAGATGGACAACAATCGGCGGCGACGGCTGCGGCATTGCTCAGGACAAAATAGATTTTCTCGGACACATCTGCGATTTCAGCGGCTGGGAGTACGACACACAGAAGCACTGGCAGCAGTGCACCTGCGGAAAAACGCAAAACGAAGGGGAACACACGGGCGACGGTGATACCTGCACCGTCTGCGACGCTGCGCTGTCGGAAGCTTTGGGCAGCGGAAGCATCGACGGCGGTCTGAGCTGGTCGCTTTCGCGCAGCGGCGCTCTCACCATAAGCGGCAGCGGCAAAATGCCCGATTTTTCATCCGTTGCAAACGCGGCGCCATGGGATGAGCAAAAGGACAAAATCCAAAGCGCCGTCATCGAAAGCGGCGTGCAGAACATATCCGGCGGCGCGTTTTCCGGCTGCACGGCACTTGAAAAAGTCAGCATATCCGACACGGTCGCACAAATCGACCTGAATGCATTTGACGGCTGCACGGCTCTCGCGGAGTTTGAGGTCACAGCGGACAACAAGGCGTTTTCGTCCGACGGCGGAATGCTTTTTTCCGCCGACAAAAAGCTTCTGCGCTGTCCCGTCGGCAAGGCGGCAGACTGCACCGTTCCGAGCGGCACCGTCGCCATTGCCGGCGGCGCGTTCAAAGATTGCTCAAAGCTCGAAAGCCTTGTCATTCCCGATTCGGTGACGGCGATCGGCAAGAGCGCGTTTGAAAACTGCGCGGCGTTAAAGCGCATCACGCTTCCTAAAAGCATAACAAAGCTTGAAGCATTGACCTTTTCCGGCTGCGCGTCTCTTGCGGAGATCACGCTGCCCGACGGCCTTAAAGCGCTCGGCGAAAAGGTGTTTTCGGGCTGCGCCGCGCTCAAAAGCGTGAAAATTCCGGCCGAGGTGACCGTCATTCCGGCCGAGGCGTTTTCCGGCTGCGTATCGCTTGAGAGCATAACCATACCGAAAAGCGTCAGCCACATAAACGAGCGCGCCTTCGACGGCTGCACGGCGCTGAAAAAGGTAGACTATCTCGGCAGCGACACAGACTGGAGCCAGGTCACTAAAGAAACCGGCAACAACGTACTCGACAATGCCGAAAAGAGCTTTACCCGCACAGATCACGAGCACAAATACACCGACACCGTTATCCCGCCGACATGCACCGAGCGCGGCTGCACCGTGCATCTGTGCGCATGCGGCGATAAGCGCGAGGACAGCTACACGCCGCCGCTCGGACACAGCTACAGGGGCGGCATATGCGTCCGCTGCGGCATACTCGATCCGAACGGGGACACGCAGCACAAGCATGATTTCATCCCCACCGTCACAAAGCCCACCTGCCTGACCGAGGGCTTCACGACCTACACCTGCTCCTGCGGCGAGTGCTACACAAAGGACTATGTCAGCGCCGTCGTGCACAAAACGCAGCTGCAAAACGCCAAAACCGCAGGCTGCCTGACCGGCGGCTACACCGGCGACGAGGTCTGCACCTTCTGCGGCAAGGTGTTCAAACAGGGCAGCGTCATATTCGCCCTCGGTCACGATCCTCAACCTGCGCGCGTCAAAGCGCCGACATGCAACGAAAGTGGTTATACAGGCGATCTTATCTGCATGCGCTGCGGAGACATGACACAGATCGGCAATACCGTTGCGGCAACGGGGCACAAATTTTTCGGCGGCGTGTGCTCTGTCTGCGGCGCGAAGGGTGCAGAAGCCGTGCCGGAATTTGACGATGTTAAGCCCGGTGCGTTTTACTTCGACGCCGTGCAGTGGGCTGTAAAAAACGGCATAACAAACGGCACGGGGAAAAGCACCTTCTCTCCAAATGACGTCTGCTCGCGATACCAGATAGTGATGTTTCTCTGGCGCGCGGCCGGTCAGCCCGAGGCCAAGGCGGCCGTGAGCTTTGCCGACGTAAAGCCCGGCGACATCTTCTATGAAGCGGTGCAATGGGCAGTCGAGCGCGGCATAACGAAAGGAACGAGCAGCACGAGCTTTTCACCATTCGCACCCTGCACGCGCGGACAGATCGTCACGTTCCTGTACCGCTCGGCAGGTTCGCCCAAGGTAAGCGGCGCATGCGATTTTTCCGATGTTTCCGCCGGTTCGTTCTGCCATGACGCTGTTATCTGGGCAAGCTCCGAGGGCATAACCAAGGGCACGAGCGCCGGGCGCTTTTCCCCGAACGAAGGCTGCACGCGCGCACAGGTCGTGACCTTCCTCTATCGCGCGTCGGGCGGCAAATAAGCGATCTTATACAAGCACAAGGCTCTCCCGAAAGAGAGCCTTTTTCATATTTTCGTGACAAGCGGCGGCGGATTTGGTATAATATAATGTAAACCAAAAATAAGGACTGATAACAATAGAGACTAATGATATAAAAATCGAGCGCGCGGTGCTGGCCGGACTTGCGGCGGCGTCGATGGAGCAATCGGAGCGCTCAAGCGAGATCTCGATGCAGGAGCTTGCCGCGCTTGTCGAAACGGCAGGCGGTCAGGCCGTCGGCATGATGATTCAAAACCGTCCGACTCCCGATCCGCGCAGCTTCATCGGCGACGGTAAGGTCGCCGAGCTGAAGGAATTTATAGAAATGAACAACTGCGACCTTGCCGTTTTCGACAACGAGCTGTCGCCGTCGCAGATGCGGGTACTCGGCGAGGAGCTTGGGGTCAAGGTGCTCGACCGCTCGGGGCTTATCCTCGATATTTTCGCCCAGCGCGCACAGACGCGCGAGGGTCAGCTTCAGGTTGAGCTTGCGCAGTACAAATACCTGCTGCCGCGCCTGACGGGCATGTGGACTCACCTTGTGCGCCAGACAGCCTCCGGCGGCTCGTCGCCTATCGGAACGCGCGGCCCCGGCGAAACTCAGCTTGAAACAGACCGCCGGCATATCCGCAGGAAGATACAGAAGCTCGAGGAGGAGCTTGCCGCCGTGCGCAAGGTGCGCTCGACACAGCGCCGCAAGCGCGAGAAAAACGACGTCCCCGTCGTTGCGCTCGTCGGCTACACAAACGCCGGAAAGTCAACGCTTTTAAACTGCCTGACCGATGCCGGCATACCGGCAAACGACCGCCTTTTCGACACGCTTGACACCACGACGCGCAAGCTGCGCATCGACGAAGTGACCGAGGTTCTCATATCCGACACCGTCGGCTTTATCCGCAAGCTTCCGCACCATCTGGTCGAGGCGTTCAAGGCAACGCTCGAGGAGCTGAGCTACGCCGACGTTCTGCTGCATGTCATAGACATATCAAACCCCGACTGGGAGGAGCAGGCGCGCGTCGTCGACGAGCTTATCTGCCAGCTCGGAGCCGAGCAGACGCCGTGCATCCGCGTTTTCAACAAGTGTGATGCCTACCTCGGCATACTGCCGCACGGTGAGGACGTCATCTGCCTTTCGGCAAAAAGCGGCGAGGGTGTGCAGGAGCTGGTGCAGCGCCTGTCGGCTCTGCTTGACCGCGGCAACCACAAGGTCACGCTGCGCATACCGTATTCCGACGCCGGGATCATGGATCTTTTAAACCGCGAGGCTGCGGTGACGAGCCTTGAATATCTCGACGACGGCATCAAGGCCGAGGTCACTGTTCCGCCCGAGGTTTTCGGCAAGGTAAAGCGGTATATACCCAATTACACCGAGCCCAAGGAGGACTGGGAGGATTGAGCGAGTATTTCGTGCCTGCCGGAAGCGGCGAGGCTGAATTTGTCGAAAAGCGTTCGAGCTTTCTCGGCCATGTGCGCTTTGTCGAAACCGAGGACGCCGCGCGCGACTTCATAAACGAGATGAAGAAAAAGCACTATGACGCGCGGCACAACTGCTGGTGCTATATGATCCGCGGCGGCGCCGTGCGCTATTCCGACGACGGCGAGCCGCAGGGCACGGCAGGACTGCCGATGCTCGAGGTGTTCAAACGCGAGGGCGTTGAAAACGTCGTGTGCGTCGTCACGCGGTATTTCGGCGGAGTTCTGCTCGGAACGGGCGGACTGCTGCGCGCATACACGAAAAGCGCAAAGGACGCGCTGGACGCGGCCGGTATCGCCGCCGTGCGCCGCTGGGTGAAGCTCGAGGTCGGCTGCCCGTATTCGCTTTTCGAGCGCATGAAAACGGAGTGCCTTTCGCTTGACGGGGCTGTGCAAAACGTTGACTATGGCGCGGACGTGCTGCTTTCGCTGCTGCTGCCGGAGAATAACGCCGAGGCGTTTTCCGCGCGCGTTACGGAGCTGAGCGCCGGTGCATGCAGCGCGCTGGCTGTCGGCGAGGAGCTTATGCCGGTCAGAATAAAATGAAAGCCGACAGGCGATATGTGTTCGGCTCTTGTCAGCTTAACTTTTTCGGGGGTACAGCCGTGCCTCCGAAAATTTTTTCGAGAAAATTTAAAATAAATTGCAGGGAAATATAAATTTGCGTCGTATAAAGTATTGAAAGAAAATTTGATGCCTTTTGATTGGAGGGAAATGCATGGCGTGTCCGAGAGAAAAGCGCGAGATGATCGAGCGAACGCTCGTCGGCGAGTTCGGCGTCAGAGCCGAGGACTCAAAGGGTCGGCGCGCACCGGAGCCGGAGTGCGAGATACGCACCTGCTTCCAGCGCGATGTTGACAGAATAACGCACTCCAAGTCCTTCCGCAGATTAAAGCACAAAACGCAGGTGTATCTGCGTCCGGAGGGCGATCATTACAGAACGCGCCTTACGCACACGCTCGAGGTATCGCGCCTCGCGCGCACGATAGCCAGAGCGCTCGACTTAAACGAGGATCTCACCGAGGCTATGGCGCTGGGCCACGATCTGGGACACACGCCGTTTGGTCATGCCGGCGAGCGCGCGCTCAACAAAATATACGAAGAGGGCTTCAAGCACTATGAGCAGTCGCTGCGCGTTGTCGATATCCTCGAGCGCGACGGCCGGGGGCTTAACCTGTGCTATGAAACGCGCATGGGCATCCTGCATCACACGCACGGCGCGCCGGACGATACGACCGAGGCGACCGTCGTTCGCCTTGCCGACCGCATAGCGTACATAAACCACGACCTTGACGACACCATCCGCGCCGGAATACTCCGCGCCGAGGACGTTCCCGACATGATCCGCACGCGCTGCGGCGAGCGCAACAGCGAGAGGATAAATTCCATCATGCTCGACCTCATCGAAAACAGCGGCGGCGGAAAAATTCAAATGAGCGATTACATGCAGGAGGCGGTCGATTTCTTCCACGCCTTCATGTATTCGGACGTGTACACAAATCCGATCGCCAAGGGCGAGGAGAGCAAGGTTGACGGCATCATCGGCTCGCTTTTTGACTATTACCTCAAGCATCCGGATAAAATGCCGGACGAGATGCAGCTTATCGCAAGCCGCGAGGGCGTTTCGCGCGCCGTTTGCGACTATATCTCCGGTATGACCGACGGCTACGCCATGGAAAAATACAGCGAGATATTTATCCCCATGTCGTGGACGGTGAAGTAGAATTAATAATGAATAGTGAATGATGAATAATTAATGTGTGCGCAAGCGCACTTTTCAATAGCGCATTCACATTGTACCGATACGTTTATTGCGGTGTCCCGACCGGTGGGTGCAGGCAAAACCGTAACAGGCGAGCGGCTGTTGGCCGCAGTGAAGAGCTGATAGCCGATAGTGAATAGGTTTTTTATTCAACCCCTCGGCAGCAAAGCTGCCTGCTCCCCTTAACAGTGGAGCCAATCAGGGGCGGCGAAAAACTCGGCAGCGCACTACTGTAGCGCGAGGCAAACGCGGTTTTCTCCGTTGTTCCGAACCGGGCAACGGCAATAAGCGTATCCGTAGGTGCGCTAAAGCGCCACTAAAAAAGCGGAACGGATAAATCCGTTCCCTACAGGGGTGCGGCGAAAAATTCAACAGCGCATTGCTGTAGCGCGAGGCAGCCATGGTTTTCTCCATTGTCTCGACACCGGGCTACCGCAATATATGTATAGGTACGGCGCTAAAGCGCCACTAAAAGAAGGAGGGATGGGTAATGGCTATACCGGAGAGCTTCCTTCAGGAGCTTGTCGAAAAAAACGATATAGTAGACGTCGTGGGCGAGTATGTGCGCTTAACGAAGCGCTCCGGCTCGAACCAGTTCGGCCTGTGCCCGTTCCACAGCGAGAAAACGCCGTCGTTTTCCGTATCGCCGGACAGGCAGATATATCACTGCTTCGGCTGCGGCAAGGGCGGAGGCGTTATAAATTTCATAATGGAGATCGAAAACCTCAGCTTTCCGGAGGCCGTTGAGTTCCTCGCAAAGCGCGTGGGTATGACCATGCCCGAGCAGGAGGATAACCGCGAGGCGAAAAAGCGCCGTCGGCTTCTGGACTTGAACCGCGACGCGGCGAGGTTTTTCTACTCATGTCTCAGCAAGCCCGAGGGCAAGCCTGCACTTGACTACATGGCGCGGCGGCAGATAACGCCGCACACGGCAAAGCGCTTCGGCCTCGGCTACGCGCCAGACACATGGGACAGCCTCATAAGCGCGATGAAGGCACTCGGCTACTCGGAGTATGAGATGTTCGACGCCGGACTTGTCCGCAAGGGCAAAAACGGCGGACACTACGACACGTTCCGCAATCGGCTCATGTTCCCGGTCATCGACGTCAGGGGCGATTTTATCGGCTTTTCCGGCAGAATACTCGGCGACGGCGAGCCGAAGTATATGAACAGCCCGGAAACGATGGTGTTCAACAAAAGCCGCAATCTTTTTGCGCTGAATCTGGCTAAAAAATCGAAGAGCGGACATATAATACTTGCTGAGGGCAACGTTGACGTCGTGATGATGCACCAGGCCGGCTTTGACGGCGCGGTAGCGTCGCTGGGCACGTCGCTCACGCCCGAGCAGGCGCGGCTGATCTCGCATTACACAAACGAGGTCATCATCGCCTATGATAACGACGGCGCAGGCAAAAAAGCCTCGCAGCGCGCCATCGGGCTTTTGGAAAAGCTCGATCTGAAGGTCAAGGTGCTTTCTATGAGCGGCGCAAAGGACCCGGACGAGTATATAAAGACCAAGGGCGCGGATGCGTTCCGCAATCTGATAGACAAGTCGGAAAACCACATCGCCTATCAGCTGCAAAACGTGACGGATAAATACGATCTGAGCATCGACGAGCAGAAGGTCGCATTCTTGAAGGAAGCCTCGGATATGGTCGCGCACCTGCCGGGCAGCGTGGAGCGTCAGGTCTACGCGATGCGCGTTGCGTCAATGGCCGGTGTTGCCAGCGACGTTGTCGCGCAGGAGGTTGAGCGAAGGCGCAAGCGCCTTGTGCGCACGGCTCAGCGCGCCGACGCAAAAAGCGCCTCACATCCCGAGCGGCAGTTTCAGCCCAAGGCAAAGGAGCTGCGCTATGAAGATCCCGAATCCGCCGCGGCCGAGGAGGGCATCATAAGGCTTCTGTATCTCGATCAGGGCATCTGCCGCGGCAAGGAGCTCCCGCCGCCGGAGATATTCTCGTCGCCGGCGCTCGCGCGGATATATTCCGTGCTTAAATCAAAATTTGAAAACGGCGAGATAATCAGTATGGCCTCGATGAGCGCGGTGCTTCTTCCGCAGGAGGCGGCGCTTTTAGCTTCCGTGCTGCAAAAACCTGAGGCGCTGCGCAACGGCGATAAGGCGCTTGCCGATTACATAGAAAGGATCCGCTCCCGGCATGAGCTGAAGCAGTCGGGCGAGGACCTTCGCAAGCTTGCAAACAGACTTAAAGAAACCAAAGGATATGAGGGGTAAAACTATGGATAAAGACATTGAAACCATGACCACGCAGGGTCTCGAGCGTGCAGCAGACGAGCTGCTGGCAGCAGACGCCATGAAACCGGCGCCGAAGAAAAAGAGCACGCGCCGCACCAAGGCCGCCGAGGAAGAGCCTGCCGAGGAAACAGCAGAGACTAAAAACACCGAGGATATCCTCAACGAGCTCATGGAAAAGGCTAAAAAAGCCGGCAAGATCTCCACGAAGGAGATCGCAGCGCTCGAGGAAAAGGGCGTTGACGCCGACTCTATCGCGAAGTTTTACGACGCCCTCGAAGCCAATAAGATAGATATCGACATCAGCGACGACGACGCGGCCACGATCCTTGATGATATCGACATGCCGGAGATCGAGGAGCTCAACGAGATAGAAGAGGTCACCGAGGAGGAAATGTCCGACGTCAAGGTCGATGACAGCTATAGCACCGACGACCCCGTTCGCATGTTCCTCAAGGAGATCGGCAAGGTGCCGCTTCTGACCGCCGAGGAGGAGGTCGAGCTTGCGATAAGAATGAGCCAGGGCGACGAGGAGGCAAAGCGCCGCATGACCGAAGCCAACCTGCGTCTGGTCGTTTCGATCGCAAAGCGCCATGTCGGCCGCGGCATGCTGTTCCTTGACCTCATCCAGGAGGGCAACCTCGGCCTTATAAAGGCAGTCGAAAAGTTTGACTACACCAAGGGATACAAGTTCTCGACCTACGCAACGTGGTGGATCCGTCAGGCTATCACGCGCGCCATCGCCGATCAGGCCAGAACCATCCGCATCCCCGTCCACATGGTCGAGACTATAAACAAGGTCATCCGCGTATCGCGCCAGCTGCTTCAGGAGCTTGGCCACGACCCCAGCGCCGAGGAGATCGCCGCCGAGATGGGCATGCCCGTCGAAAAGGTGCGCGAGATACTCAAGATCGCGCAGGAGCCGGTTTCGCTCGAAACGCCTATCGGCGAGGAGGAGGATTCCCACCTGGGCGACTTCATCCCCGACGAGGACGCATCCGAGCCGAGCGAGGCGGCAAGCTTCTCGCTGCTCAAGGAGCAGCTCATGGAGGTGCTCGACACGCTCACGCCGCGCGAGAAAAAGGTGCTCGAGCTGCGCTTCGGCATAGTTGACGGCCGCACCCGTACCCTCGAGGAGGTCGGCAAGGAGTTCAACGTCACGCGTGAGCGTATCCGCCAGATCGAGGCCAAGGCGCTGCGCAAGCTCCGCCACCCCAGCAGAAGCAAAAAGCTCAGAGATTTTCTCAACTGATACAAAAGCCCTCCGGTGGCCGGTTGACACAAGAAAACATACGGTTTTGAAACGATCTTTTTCGCCCCTGCGGCGTACAAAGTCTTGAGAATACGACAGCATGCTCTCGGGCTTTGTCCTTGCAGGAACAAAAAATCTCAGCTTCAAAACTGCAAAGCATCAAAAATGACGGAGCAAGTGCGAGGTCAAGGCGCGGCGGCACAGGCATACTTTGTGTATACCAAGCCGTCGCAACGAAGACATTCGTGCTTGCTTCGCCTTTTTTGGCGTGTGTTTTCTTGTGTCAACCGGCCAAAGGCCGGAGGGCTTTTTCATAAATTGTAGTGGATTATTGAAAAAAATTTGATCCTTTTTCGAATTTCAGCGTTTATATAAGCAGCGGCAGGAGGTGAGCGCGTGGAGGATGCACTACTCATACGGCGTATAAAGCAGGGCGACGAGGCGGCGTTTGACGAGCTTGTTCGGCGCCACTACGACAGCATCTATGCCTTTTGCTACCGCCGCTGCGCAGACCGTTCCCTCGCCGCCGATCTGACTCAGGAGGTTTTCCTCAAGCTTGTAACCGCCGTTTACCGCTACTCGGTGACGGGCAAATTCACAAACTATTTATTCACCATCGCAGTGAACGTCTGCAACGACTATTACAGGCGCAAAAAGCCCGACAGCGCCGAGCTGAGCGAGGACTGCGCGGCGCTCGGCGGCGCGGAGGAACAAATGCTCCG
>JABLTS010072864.1_pt1 | contig 16650 bp, 16 predicted proteins | sample 7160081 | NCBI WGS metagenome assembly JABLTS01 (sample SAMN14651231, study PRJNA627086) | human gut metagenome | isolation source: feces | host: Homo sapiens | reverse complement strand
ATAAGTGAATGGACTATTCGGTCAGGCTTGGCCATACGAATGAGTGAGTCATATTCCGAGGGATTTAGCAAAAATGATTTTGTTTCAGCGTTAATTGATTTGACGCAAAGAGCACGCAAAGAATTTCCGATTGATTATGCTGACTATTCTGATTTGGAGATATTGGCAGATATTCAACATAATGGAGGAGCGACATGCCTTGTGGATTTCAGCAAGAATCTGCTCACAGCCTTGTGGTTTGCCTGTTCTAATGAGAAAGATGATAAAAAGGATGGCTTTCTTTTTTGTTATAACATCATTGAAGACATAAAAAAACATAGTCTTGAATATTTGAATCCAACGACAGAGAATGAACAGATAAAGACGGTCTTGTTGAATACTTATCGCTATACCAATTACAACTATGAGAAAGTTGAAAGATTTTGTTTGTGGGAACCGACAAATATAAATGGTCGTATTGTTCGGCAAGATAGTGTTTTCTTGTTTGGTACGGAAAGTTTTGTAATTGGGGAGCATGATATATTTACTGTTCGTATTCCAAGAAAATTAAAAAAGGTGATAAGAGAATGTTTGTCAGTCCTCTTTAATATATCTTCTGAAAACATGTATAAAGATAGTGTTGGCTTGGCGACATCCAATGCAAAGAGTATCTTGATGCCTGTTAGTTTATGCTTTAAAAAGAATATTTCTGATAGGAAAAAGCGATTACGTTTATATAAATACCATCTTTCGGAAGCTCTTGCCTATATTAATAAGGGCAGTTATCAAAGTGCTTTGTCGCAGTTGAAAAGTTGCGAGAAATATTTAGGTGAGGTTGAAAGCATGAATGACCATCACTTTTTTGATGGCACTGAAAATGAACGAAAAATAAATGTTTATTTTTATTTAGGTTCATGTTATATGAAACTCAATTATTTAGATAATGCTATCGTTGAGTTTGAAAAGGTGAAGAGTTTATCTTTGAAAGTGCTTGATAAAAGAAATAAGAAGCAAAAAGATATTGACTGTTATTTAAAGAAATGTCTTGAGGCTTATGATCTTCTTATAGATATTTCGTATGACAGGCAACTTTATGACAGGGCGTTTAAATATTGCAATGAATTGGTGAAAATGGATTTCTGCTCGCTAAACGGGCATGATACAAGAATCTCGGAACTTTCAATGCTGGAATTATGTGTGTTGTCAAATTTAATGCAGAAACATGAAATAAGCGATAGTATCTTTTCAATTGCCGATAATCTCATAAAGTCAGAAAATGAGGATTCCTACATATACTATTTAGCTTTATATTATCAATCAGTTCTCTCCTTGTTAAGTAAGGAAAATAATTCACAAGAGTATAAAAACGAACTGAAAATGTTAAAGCAACGGAGTAATAGAATTCTTCATTCCAAGGCCCCTTTAAGAGGCTACATAGAATGGAATTTTATGGATATTCAAAACGCTATAGAGGAAATGCCAAAGGAGACTACTATTGAGCAAGACAAATATCAAATCATGTGCGAGATGCTTGCGATAGTCGTTTCTGTGAGGGATTTGTTTCAATACTTAAATGATAAAGCGAGAAATTGAGTTTGGCAGTATGCAACATCTCGCCTAATAGGGCAAGGTTTCTTAACTGCGTATTGTTTTTACGACTTTTAGATAATATAAAATTAAGCAATGAGAGATAAAAATATCATTAATGTACCAGTTTACAGAACAAATCCTATTGTCATAGAAAATAATCTCTTTCCTCCAACGAAGATAGATATGATAACTGAGGTCATTAATAAGTTTGATGACTTCAACTGTTCCGCTAAAAAAAATATTTCAGTAGATAGTTCTGGAAAAAATTATAAGCTAGAGATTATTAAGGCCACTGCACAAAAGGTTGAATACAATAACAGCAATTTAGTATTGGTGCAGATGACTGTTCAAAAGAAAAATTTTGGGGAAGAATATGTTGTAACTACACCCCAAAAAACAGTAATTCCTATGTCGGAATACGTAAAATTAGGAAGTAAGACATATTTCTTTGTACTCTATCCTGTTATTCAACGAATTAAACAAGATACAGAGATTAAGACTTTTTGGAATGTATTTATTTATGATGATCCGAATAAAGATTCTGAGGATTTTTTGAAAGTGGTTAAGGCTGTTTTGAAAGAAATCTTAGGTAAACCTATACGTAACATTAAATATAAAGAGTTTCTTGAAGAAATTAAAAGTTGTAAGGTCTTGGATAATATTTCTGCAACATTATTAACGGTAGAGGATGTTGACTCAAATTACCGAATTAAGTATGGCAAATGGATTGTCGATGCAAGTCTTCGGAAGCAAAGGTCTATTTCTTTACGGAATTTGCCTTCAGAACAATTCCAAGAATTATTTGAGGGTAAAGATATCGATGACGTGCAGATTACCCATAAGTCATTTAAAATTAATCAAGGCTTAAAACAATATACCTTGAAAAGAGTTTTTAAGCAAAATGCTAAAACTCTTCAGGAGAGATTTGTAAATTCAGTTGAAAGTTGTTTCAATGAGTATATTGATATTGGAGATGGTGAAGAAAAGAATATCTATGATATTGATTACATCATTAAAAATATAGGTCCAATTGTTCATAGGTATGTATCATGAATATAGAATTTTACTTGCATGAATTTGTGAGTTGGATTTTGTCCACTATACAAATTGCTAATATAGAATCGTTTGCAATTACAATATTTGGTATTGGAATTACTGTTTTTACGGTTTTGTATTCTTTCATTAGTTCCAAATACGACACAATTGGAAGTTTGAGGGACAAAATAGATAATGGTGAAGCAAGCATCGAAGATCAGGCACAATATAATATTGCAATAAGATATATACAGAGACAAAAGCGGAATAATGTGTGTGCTATCATTGTATGTGGGTTATCTTTTGGCTTATTTTTGCTATGTAAAGTGAAGGAGTTATTCTTTAATACTAGCTCTTTGTTTCAATGTTGTTTGGCTATATTATATATATTTTTGATTCTTTTGATAGTTTTTCTGACGTTATTTGTTTTGAAAGAATATTTGCGTCAGATTAAGCAATGAAAATCTCTGGCAGCATTGATGTTGCGATTTTAAAGGTTTAGCTAATGTTATTTAATATGGTAAAGAAGGACGGGTTGATTTTAGAAAAACTCCATTTGGCTAAAGGGAGACGGAGGGATTCGAAAAAAAAGTATATGTAAAGCGTATTATAGAAAATAGTGCCAATAATCAGAAAACTTCTGATAATTTGATTGCTTTCTTGAATGAGGAGATTACAAAACTCACATCGAGGCTTGAAAAGTCTTCGCTATCAGAGACGGAGGCACAGGTTTTGGCTCGTTGTCGCCAACGATAAGCTATGTTGTGATTTAGAAAAATAGTTTATGGCAATGCATAACTTTAACAAAAATCCAATAAGTATTGATGACAACCTTGTTCGTGTAGGGAAAGGCTTGCATTCCGCTCAAAGGACTTTTTTCAATGCAGAAAAGCAGCATTTGAAAAATGCTTTCTTACAATATTATGGTTGTGCTGAGACTCATCCTGTTTCCTTGGAACGATTACTGCCAATATGGGCTGATGCGCCAACAGATACCCAAGCCCAGAAAGGAACTAAGAAAGAAAAGCGTGATAGATCTTTTAATCTGTATGGTTCTAACCGTCCATTTGTAAATGAGCATTGGGAGGCATTGAAAATAGTAAATGGTGGAAAGTTGTTGATGTGTCCAATTTGCGGACTGAAGCCATGCTCGGAGATGGATCACTATATGCCTCGTTCTCTTTTTCACGAATATTCCTCATATGCAAGTAACCTCATACCTCTGTGTCATGATTGTAATCAAGATAAACATGATTATTGGTTGAATCGTAAGGGGAAACGCTATTTTTTCAATGCGTTTTTCGATCGATTGCCTGCGAATATCATAGATTGCACTATTAATATAAGTCATGGTTTCCCCCAAGTAAAAATTAGTATCTGTTCAGAACTTGATGCTGCTAAATATTACGATTCAGTAGTTTTGAGAACAATCAAGAAACTAAAGTTGATTGATAGGTTCCAAGCGACGGCAGATGCAGTGATGAGAGGTGAAATTCAGCGTTTGAAAACAGATTTCTTAGTTCAATCGACAGTCTATCATGGTGATAGAAAAGTGTTTTGGGAATCAAGGATAAAGTCTTACAATGACTATGTGAAGCATCCAGAACATTTCAATTTTATAGAAGTAGAGATATATCAAGCTTTGAGTTTGTCAAAAGAAATAAAGAACTGGGTGGAATGTAGTGCTGAGTTTTTGATATAAACTCGGCAGACTGAGTAGCATTAGCCTAAGCGGTTTTGAAACCCGATGAGAAACAACATATAAAAGAAATTTAAATAAAGAATAATATAAATTCCTGCTTATGGATAATAAATTAATAACAGTAACATCGCCACTTCTTCCAAATCTCGACGATTTTACTGCAGAGTTGAAGAAGATTTGGGAGAGTAAGTGGATTACCAATAATGGAAGCTTCCACAAGGAGTTGGAAAAGGCATTGGCAGAATATCTCAAAGTGCCATACGTGAGCCTGTTCACCAATGGCACCCTGCCACTGATGACGGCATTGCAAGCCCTCCGCATTACAGGCGAAGTCATTACAACCCCTTATAGCTTCGTGGCAACAACCCATAGTATCTGGTGGAACGGATGCAAGCCGGTCTTTGTAGATATAGACCCTGCAACAGGTGATATGGATCCTAACAAGATTGAGGCGGCCATCACACCACGTACTACCGCCATTATGCCAGTTCATGTCTATGGCAAACCATGCGATACCAAGGCAATCCAGGACATCGCAGACAAGTATGGTCTGAAAGTTATTTATGATGCAGCTCATGCCTTTGGAGTAGAAGTGAATGGTGAAGGACTTTTGAACGCAGGTGATATGAGTACGCTCAGCTTCCATGCCACAAAGGTATATAACACCATTGAGGGTGGAGCACTTGTGACGCACGATGAGAAGACAAAGAAGCGTATCGACTACCTGAAGAACTTCGGTATCGCTGATGAGGTAACAGTTGTAGGTCCAGGTATCAACAGCAAGATGGATGAAATCAGAAGCGCATACGGCTTGCTCAATTTAAAGCAGGTAGATGCCGCTATTGAGGCTCGCCATCAGGTAGCCATCAAGTATCGTGAGGCATTGCGTCCAGTAGAGGGCATCAGCTTCTTCGATGATATGCCTGGCGTGAAGCACAACTACAGCTATTTCCCAATCTTCATTGATGCAGAGAAGTACGGTATGACCCGTGACGACCTTTATTTCAAGATGAAGGCTGCCAATGTCCTTGGCCGTCGCTATTTCTATCCATTGATCAGTGAGTTCTCAACCTATCGTGGATTGGAAAGTGCAGCACCGGACAACCTTCCAAATGCGCATAAGATGGCGAATAGCGTAATCTGCTTGCCTATGCACCATGCATTGAGTGATGAGGATATTCAGAGAACATTGAATTGTATTTTGAAATAAGAAGAAAGCAAGTATATGAAGGAAATCTTCGTTTTGGGCATAGGTGGATCAACACCTGTTTTCATCGATATAGCAGAAGCTTGTAACTATAAGATAGCTGGCTTATACCATTATAATGATGAAAGAACCGGAGAGAATGATCATGGCTATCCGATATTAGGTTCTTTTGAAGATTTGTATCAATCTGATATAAAAGGAAAGATGTTTCTCCTATCACAAGGTGATATGAAAATAAGGGAGGAGGTTACCAATAAAATAAAACAACTAGGAGGTTTGCTTCCTACCATGGTTCATCCTACATCTGTCATATCGAAATATGCCAAAATATCAAATGAAGGTGTTATTATAGGAGCTAATTGTATTGTTCAAGCGGATTCGGTTATTAAGTCGAATGCCGTTCTTTGGGATATGGCATTGGTATGTCATCAGACAATAATAGGCAACTATTGTTTTGTTGGTCCAAAAGCTTTGGTTGGTGCGCATATAGAAGTACAAGACTTTGCTTTTATTGGACAGGATTCTTTATTGGTTTCTGGCAAAGTGGGAACGATGGGAGCTAATTCTTTGTTGGGTGCTGGTGCTGTACTAACTAAAGAACTTCCTGCTAATGTTGTAGCAGTAGGGAATCCTGCGAGGATTATGAAGAATTTACGCAAGTGAAAATAATGTCTTTCTGTCATTCTAGTCCTGCAACAAAATAGAAGGCGAATTACAAGAAATGAAGTTACGTTTAGATAAAGGAACAGACACTGGCACAGGCTCGTTATCGTCTGCGCCAAGCTATGTTGTGATTTCGAAAAATAACTCTTTTGTATAGTTTTACAAAATACATGTTAAATCCAATCATTTCTTGTTTCTAACATCTCTTGAACCGTCTTTATATATAGGCGGTTCAAAAGGTGTATAGAAAAATAGATGGTAACCATTCGCAATAAGGAGTTGCAGAGTAATATTATATTGTATTATGAATAAAAAAAGAAGATTTAGGGCACCTAAAGGTTATCTTTTTTCTCAGTCAAGGTTAAATCAAGAAAAGGTTATAAACTCGTTTAAACGACAGAGAACAAAAAGTAGATTAGGCATCCAAATAGTAAACAAGCAAGGGCATGTTGTTTGTGCTAAACACGCTAAAACACTTAAAGATTGGCATAATAAGTCGACTTATGCATTCGTGTCCGTCTCTCACCCCGTTGCTAATAATAGGCATAAAAAGGGAAGGGGAGGGGTTTATCCACCAATAGGTTTGACTGACAAATAAAGATTAAGGATTATGAACGAAAAGGAAAATCCAAAAGATAAAAATATACAGGATGTGCTCTCGCAAGATGGTAGTGCAATTTCATCTTGGATTACCGATATGTCAACTAAGGCAAAAACAATAGGTCGGCAAGTTGTTTTTGCTTTAATAGCAACCTCCTGGACACTTGCCTATACAAAAGGGGAATTTACGCCCCATCCATTGATAAAATGGGCATTAATGTTAGCGTTAGTGTATGTCTTTTTAGATTTATTATATTATGTGGCAAGTACTGCGTTTTATAAATATATTTTGCAGGAATATTTTGAGCCCATTGATGGTGGGTTTAAACATAAGGAGGGTAAAGACTCTGCTTCTATAACTCGTGTTTGGTTAAATATCGGTTTTTGGTGGCTTGTTATTATGTCTTTAGTAATGTTAGTATCATCAGGAATGATGATAGTATACATAATAAGGCTGTAGGGTAGTTGGCTAAATTAATAGAAAGGTACTTTGTTTCTCGAATATGACTAATATCTGGTAAAATTTCAAAAAGATATAATGGGTGGTGATGATAGCGACAGGGAAACACCTCTTCCCATTCCGAACAGAGAAGTTAAGACTGTTTGCGCTGATGGTACTGCCAATTTGGTGGGAGAGTAGGAGATTGCCTCGTAAGAGATTAAATTCAAAATTTTAAAGTTTTAATTTATGACAAATTCAATTTATTAGAACCTCCTCTTACGCTTGAAGAGGAGGCTTAAAAACATTAGTTTTCAATTTTTAGTATTCCTGTCTATTCTTTTTGTCGGCTATTAGACAATACAATGTACAAGCTTCGACAATGATAAAAGGATATAGGTAGAAGTAACTTTATGTAATTTTTACTTGAAGTTGCATAAGTCTGAAGAATATATGAGACAGATGGATTTTAATATCTAAATCTTCAAGTCGGGTTTGAGGGATGCCCAACCCAAACATCCCTCATTTTTTTAAGAAACTCCTATGCAGAAATTTAATAATATAAAATAGCAGTAGTCGGAATAGGCTACGTAGGTCTGAGCATAGTCACGCTATTATCTCAGCACCATCACGTTACTGTAGTAGATGCAATTTATATATAAACCAAATTTCACTTATGCAACCGCAAGTTAAACAACGCAATTCAAATTTAGAATTATACCGTATCATCGTGATGCTGCTCATTGTAGCTCATCACTATGTTGTCAATTCGGGTATGATGGAAGAAATGGCGAAAGAGCCATTAAGTAGCAGGAGTATATTTTACTATATCTTTGGAATGTGGGGAAAGATTGGTATCAACTGTTTTGTACTGATAACGGGTTATTTCATGTGCAAATCAAAAATTACCATCAGGAAGTTCCTCAAGTTATTCCTTGAAGTGGAGTTTTACAACATAGCCATATTCTTCATCTTCGTCTTATCCGGCTACCACGCATTTTCCATCAAGGAATTCTGCTATGCTTTGGTTCCAATGAGGCAAATTGCAGTAAACTTTACTGGCTGCTTTATGTGGTTCTATCTCTGTATTCCATTTCTGACCGTTTTGGTATCACATTTAGATAAGAAGCAACATGGATTGCTGGTATTATTATGTCTGGCAATATATACAATGTGTAGCACACTACCAGGATTTGAGGTAACGATGAACCATGTATCATGGTATAGCGTATTGTTTTTTATCGCCTCTTACATACGCTTTTATGGGCTTCTTCCACGTGCTTCTACGGCAATCTGGGGGGGCATATCTCTATTATTGATGACAATATCTGTCATAAGCGTATTGACAACGGTTTATATAGATTTTCATTTAAATAAGCACATTTGGGCTTTCAGCTCGGTATGTGATGCTAATGTGTTCTTAGCTGTATCTACTTCCATTCCATTGTTTATGTTTTTCAAAGACTTGAAGATGAAGTATCACAAATGGATAAACACAATAGCAGCCAGTACATTTGGGGTTCTATTGATTCATGCCAATAGTGATACAATGAGGCTGTGGCTGTGGAAGGATATTGTAGATTGCTCTGGTTCATTTTATCGTACTGATACTTGTTTATATGCCATATTAGCAGTTTTGGCAATATTCTTCATCTGTATATTGATAGATTACGTAAGAATACATACCATAGAAAAATGGACTTTTAAAATTATTGAATGTTATTTGAAATAAAAAACTTGATGTCACAGGATAATTTAAAATATCAAACAAAGAAAGGATTATATTGGAAATTTGCAGAGCAATTTTCTAATTATGGAATTCAGTTTATAGTAGGAATTTTCATGGCTCGTATGCTGTCGCCTGAGGATTACGGTTTGACGGCATTGCCAGCTGTCTTTATGGCAATTTCTGGAATATTCGTCAGTGGAGGTTTTGGTACGGCATTAGTCCGCAAGCCAGATTTGAAGGAAGAAGATTTATCAACCGCCTTTTATTACAGCATGGGTGTGGGGATAGTCTGTTATATTCTTCTTTTTGTAGCCTCTCCTTGGATTGCTGATTTCTACAATGCGCCGATTTTGACATCCCTGATGCGTGTTACTGCTTTGAGTTTTCTGTATTCCCCATTGGGTACAGTTCAGGGCGTATTGCTCAATAAGCGATTGGACTTTAAAACACCTGCTAAAGTATCAGTAGTTTGTCGAATACTATCAGGAGTAATAGGCGTTGTGATGGCTTATACTGGTTATGGTGTATGGGCACTCGTCATCTCTGGTCTGATTTCAGGAATTGTAAGCATGCTGATAACTCTGAGTGTAGTAAGATGGTTTCCTAAGACAGGTTGGTCCAAGGAATCCTTTCGCTATCTTTGGGGGTATGGCAACAAGATGATGGGATCTTTCCTCATAGGTACTATCTATGAGAACATAGCTCCAGTTATTATCGGTAAATATTTCAGCCCCACCCAGTTGGGTATTTACAATCGTGCGCAAGGGTACGCCAAAATGCCTTCTCAGAATGTGACTGGTACACTTCAGGGTGTTACTTTCCCAGTTCTCAGCCAGATACAAGATGACGATGAAAGATTGGCGAGGTCATACCGCAAGATGCTTAGAGTATCAGCTTTTATTGTTTTCCCTTTGATGATGATGCTTGCAGCTTTGGCTCGTCCTCTGGTTTTGGCTTTGATTACTGCAAAATGGGAGGCATGTATAGTTCTGCTTCAGATTATGTGTCTCAGCATGATGTGGTATCCTATTCATGCCATCAACCTGAATCTTCTGGAAGTAAAGGGTAGAAGTGATTTGTTCTTCAGATTGGAGGTCATCAAGAGAAGTGTAGGATTATTGCTTCTTATCTGTACACTGCCTTTCGGATTGGTAGCATTCTGTTGGGGTGGAGTGGCAGGCTCTATGGTTTCACTTTTCATCAATACCTATTATACTGGTAAAATCATTCATGTAGGATATATAAGACAGATGAAGGACTTAGCTCATATCTTGCTGCTTTCTTTTGCCATGTTTGGCGTTGTATGGGGCATTTTGCAGATTATCTCCAATTCCTGGGTACAGATAATAGTGGGCGGTATTATCGGCGGAGCTTTCTATTTGGCTTGCTCCTATATGTTTAAGTTTTCAGAACTGAAGGAGGTAAAATATTTAATGAGTAAAAAGAAATAAAGAATATGGCAAAGAAAATTATTATATATAATCAGACACTTTATGCAGGAGGCACGTTGGTGCTTTCTGCTCTCTGCAAAACATTTCGGGAGATGGGTTATGATGCGAGAGTAATGTTTATCAATCATTTCCAGTCATCGCCTACAGATACTTTTGGTTTTAAGTCATATATCTGGAAGACATTGATTAAGAACTATGCTTCTTATCTCTGGCATAAACTGTTTCCTAAAAGCAAGCTTTTGAAAGCTAATATGCTTCCTGATATGCCCTTGACAACCATGCGTGGTATCAAGATACAATACAATCCATTCTTCAGTAAGCGTAATTCTATAGTAATTTATCCAGAAACCTTATATGGTAATCCTTTAGAGGCAGAGAATGTGGTCAGATGGTTACTCTATTTCCATCGCTTTAAGGATGTAGAAGGTGCTTTCGGAAAGAATGACTTATTTGTATGTTACCGTGATATCTTTAATGATCCGGAATTGAACCCATCAGAAATCACCTTGAAGGTAAACTATTTCGATGACCAGCTTTATCGTCAATATAATTTCGGTCCTCGTTCAGGTAAATGCTATATTTTGCGTAAGGGTAAAAGCAGAAAGGACTTGCCTGAGCATTTTGATGGACCTGTATATGATGATGATATGTCTCAAGAAGATCTGGTCAAGATGTTCAACGAGCATGAGTATTGCTACAGCTACGATACCCAGTCATTCTATTCTGCGATAGCTGCGATTTGTGGATGCAAGTCAGTAGTTGTGATGGAACCAGGAAAAAACGAAAAGGACTATTTGGGTAAGGGTGAAACTCATTATGGGATAGCTTATGGCGATACGACAGAACAATTGGAATATGCAGAAAAAACAAAAGAACTGTTGATAAAGTCCTTGGATTATAAGGATAGAAATGAAGCTAATGTCAAAGCTTTCATTCCTATATTAGAAGAAAAATTTGGTAAAATTAAAAGAATATAAAATATGGATATAATTTCTAAAGATAATTACCGTTTTGGAGAAAATGGAAAGATGTCTAAAATGCAATATTGTTTTAGAAAAGCTCAAGAATTACCGAAGTCATCAATTAAAGGGCGTTTTTATAGATTTGCATATAAGATTCTTTCTAGAATAAATCATGTAGAGCTTGCTGTAGAAACTCATATAGGTGAAGGATTATATATTGGGCATGGCTATTGTATTACTATAAATACTAAAAGCGTTATAGGCAGGAATGTAAATATCCATAAAGGTGTAACAATAGGACAGGAAAACAGAGGTAAAAGAATGGGTGCACCTACTATAGGAGATTATGTCTGGATTGGAGTAAATTCAACAATTGTTGGAAATGTTACTATTGGAAATGATGTATTGATAGCTCCGAATTCATTCGTGAATTGTGATGTACCACCGCATTCAATTGTATTTGGAAATCCTTGTATAATCAAACATTGTACGAATGCTACTGATAGTTATATTACATGTCCTATAAAACTTTAAAGGCTATTTCTAATTTTTATTTGCAAAGAAACAATGATAAAATATACATTTCTTCTCCCTGCCTATAAGCCCGACTTCTTCGAGGAGGCATTGAGAAATATCAAGGATCAGACTTATTCAGATTTCAAGGTGTTGGTATCAGATGATTGCTCACCGCATGATTTAAAGTCTATATATAATAAGGTGTGTGGGGATGATGCTCGATTCTCATATCGTCGCAACGAGGTGAATATGGGAAGCAAGAGCCTCGTGTCCCATTGGAATCTTCTGGTGGATATGTGTGATACTGAGTATTTTATCCTTGCCAGTGATGATGATGTCTATGAACCAACATTCTTGGAAGAGGTGGATAAGTTGGCAAAGAAGTATCCTGAGGTTGATTTGATAAGGGCTCGAGTAAAGGCTATAAATGAAAAAGGTGAAATGATAGAAAAGGATGCTATTTACGAAGAATATGTAGATGGGTTGGACTTTCTTAAACAGAAGCATTTCAATAATGCACTTCGTTGCATAGCTAATTATGTATTTAGAACTTCAGAATTGAAAAAGTATGGTGGATTTGTAGAATTCCCTTTGGCATGGTATAGTGATGATGCCACTGTTATGATGATGTCTGAACATGGAGCAGCTAATACGAAAGATATGCTTCTGAATTTTAGAAGTTCGTCTATCAGCATTTCAAGCAGAAAGTTGAATAAGACTGATGCTTATAAGAAAGCTTTGGCAACTATACAGTTTGATACATGGTTCCAAGAGAACATTGAAAACAGACTTATGTCATATGTGCAAAATGATTATACCAAAAGGGTACAAAATTTTGTGAATCATGTTCATGGTTCTTTCATGTATCAGATGTTTAGCTTTTTCTCTTCTAATTGTAAATCTTCTGACTTTAGAAAGCTACTTTCTCATTATAAGGGAAATATGAAGAAAAGCCGTCTGTTGTATAATTATATAAGATCAAAAATGAAGTGATGAAAGTAACAGTTTTAATGCCGATATACAATGCAGAACGATTTCTGCATGATTCGATAGACTCTCTATTGGTTCAGACAAGCAATCAATGGAAATTGATTTGTATTGATGATGGATCAACGGATTCTTCAAAAGCTATTGTTGAGGAGTATTGCAAGAAAGATTCTCGTATCAAGTTAATCTGCCAGGAGAATGCAGGACCAGCCGTGGCTCGTGCAAGAGCTATTGAAATAGCAGATACGGAGTATGTCTCTATTCTTGATAGTGATGATGCGTATGCTCCTGATTATGTGGAGAAGATGCTGGCAAGAGCGGAAGAAACTGATGCGGACAGTATTGTACCTGATGTAGAGTTTGGTTATGGCAACACCCAAAAGCTGCCCAATATGTTTGTACAGCATCATCTGTCGGCTGATTTGGTTATAAATGATGGCAGGAAAGCTTTTGCAAAGACACTGCCATGGCAACTTCATGGATGGCAGATGATAAGAACTTCATTGGCAAAGAAATACTATACAGTACAACAGGCATCATATAGTAAGTTTAATTCTGATGAGTATATTACGCGATTGCTTTATCTTAAAAGCAAGAAGGTAGCTTTGTGTTCGGCGATATACAAGTATCGCATTGATGACTCATCCATTACAAGGAAGCCGTCGTTGAAGAAGATGGATTATTTGGTAACAAATGCTAATTTGTTATGGCTCGCAGAGTATGAAAAAGTGGATAACTCAACTATCGTTAATATTTATAATGCATATTATTCAACTTGCAAAAATTTAAAAAATAATCTTATCGGACAGTTAGAAACTAAAGATAAGGAAAAAGCGAATAAATTAATAAAGGAAAGTATAGTTAAGTTTAAAAATGGTTTTAAGTGGAGATATCTTTCGAAAGCTCCTTTTAGGACAAAACTGAAATTTTTAATATTTTTATTGTTTGAAAGAAAATCTTTTTGTAGTATAGCCCGAAATGCTTTTTATTCAGTCAAGGAAAAAATAAGAAGTATCAGAATTCGCAACAAGCAGGTTACAATTATAAGTAATAACTGTTGGGGAGGCTTTATGTATCAGTCTTGTAGGATAAAGTATAATTCTCCTTTTATAGGTTTATATATGTATGCTCCAGAATATATAGCTTTACTCCGTAATTTGAAATATAATTTATCCCAACCTCTTCATTTCATTAGACATGACCAATCAAAATATAAAGGTATAGTTTCTCCTAAATATATATTAGGTGTTTTAGGAGATACAGGTATCGAAATTGTATTTATGCATTATCATTTGGAGGAGGAGGCGCTTGAAAAATGGAATCGCCGAATGAGACGTATAAATTGGAACAATATGATAGTAAAGTTCTCTGATACAGATTTCGGTTGTTCTGATACTTTGATAGACGAGTTTGATAAAATGCCATTTGAACATAAGGTATGTTTTACAGCTAAGAAACATCCGAAATGTAATTCTGTAATATATATGCCAGAATTTAAGGATCAGCCATTTGTTCTTTATGAGTGGGCATATAGTTATAAATATTACGATTTTGTGAAAGAGGCAAATAAAATAATAAATAATGAGAACAATAGATAATTTTCCTTTGGTTTCTATTATAGTTCCTATATACAATGTGGAATTATATGTGAAAGAGTGTATTTTATCTGTATTTGCACAAGATTATCAAAATATCGAATTAATAGCGGTAGACGATTGTGGTACAGATAATAGTATTGCGATCTTAGAGGAACTTTATAAAAGTAATCCTCAAAATATATCATGTATATTATTGCATCATGATAAAAACAGAGGTTTATCAGCTGCCAGAAATACTGGTACAAAGTATTCTCATGGTAAATATATCTTGTATCTGGATAGTGATGATGCTTTGCAACCTTTTGCCATTTCTCATTTAGTAAATAAAATAATGTCTGATGACAGCGATATCGTTGTTTTTGATTTTTATTCAGATGAGGAGAATAAAGGGATTGGAGGTAATTTGTGCGACAAAGTTTCATTATTAAACAGTAATGCAGAATGCATCCATGGTTTGGCAGAACTTTGGTTTCCTGTAATGGCTTGGTCAAAATTTCTAAAAAAATCATTTATCGAAAACAATCAACTTGAATTTAAAGAAGGTATTATAAATGAAGATGCACCTTGGACATTTCAAGTTTGTTTAGCCGCAAACAGCATTGCTTTCTTAAACGAAAAACTTTATTATTACCGATATAATCCCAACTCTATCATGTCAACAAAGAAACAAAAGGACATGAATAAAGCTGGTTTATATACTTTACAGATGATGAAAAGTAAACTGGATAGAAGAACGGATTTAAACGGAAATAAAGATGCTTATTTAATCTGGATGAGGCAAATTGTATTGTTCTACACGAGAGTTTTTAATCATTCTGATTTTAAAACGTTTGTGGCTTTTTGTAATAAATTAGATTATTTAAAAGTTTCTTTTTTGAAGCAAATTGTGCCTCCATTATATTATAAATTATGGAATTTGGCATTTAAACTTCCAAATTGTATAAAACCATTATTTTTGGCTTCTATAATAAAAATACACAAAGTCTTATGATTACGATATCTGATAAAAAGGATTGCTGTGGATGTGCTGCATGTGTGCAAAAATGTCCCAAACATTGTATAAGCATGGTTGAAGATTCTGAAGGATTTCTTTATCCTTCTGTAAATACGGAGCAGTGCATAGAATGTGGCATTTGTGAAAAGGTTTGTCCCATGCGTAACATTTCAGAGAAACGCCTTCCTTTAAAAAGTTATGCTGCTTATACTTCCGATGATCGTATAAGATATAGAAGTTCTTCTGGAGGTATCTTTTATGAGATAGCAAAAAATATAATAGCTGATGGTGGTGTGGTTTTTGGCGCAAAGTTTGATGAAAAGTGGCAAGTTATAATGGCATATACAGAGTGTGAGGATGGTATTTTTGATTTTATGGGGTCAAAGTATGTTCAAGCAAATGTTTGTGCTACATTTCAGGAGGCAGAGTCTTTCTTGAAAGCTAATAGGAAGGTTCTATATACAGGAACTCCTTGTCAGATTGCGGGACTCAAAAAATATTTGCGTAAAGATTATACCAATCTTATTACAGTTGATGTTAGTTGTCATGGAGTTCCTAGTCCTAAGGTCTGGCGAATGTACTTGGATGAGGTCTGTTCTGATGTAAGAAACATATTGGATGTTCAGTTTAGAAATAAGCTGAGAGGATGGAATAAGTTTGGCTTTCAATTATCTTATGAAAAAGATTCGAATCGGTATTGCATTAGATCTGTGCATTGGGACAATGAATTTATGTTAGCTTTGTTGTATGATTTGATTTTGAGACCTTCATGTTATGAATGTAAGGCTAAACATGGAAGAAGTAATAGTGATTTAACTATTGCAGACTTTTGGGGAATTGAAAATGTACTTGCAGATATGAATGACGACAAGGGAATTAGCTTGGTGTTGGCCAATACTCTTAAAGGAGGAGAACTATTGCAGAAATTGCCAATTTCGAAACATGAAGTTTCTTATGAAAGTGCTATATCCTATAATAATGGTTTGAATGGTTTCTGTAATATGCATCCAAAGCGTACTTTGTTCTTTCAGAAATTGGATGAAACCAAAGACGTTAAGGGGCTGATAGAGAAAACACTTAGCCCTAATTTCTTTCAATATCTTAAAACAATGGTTCGTTAAAATTTGAGATAACGGCTAAGCGGCTTTACGCTGCCAGCCAAAGAGTTCTTTGATAGTATGACTAATTAACTTTCGGT
>JABLTS010105241.1_pt1 | contig 16673 bp, 16 predicted proteins | sample 7160081 | NCBI WGS metagenome assembly JABLTS01 (sample SAMN14651231, study PRJNA627086) | human gut metagenome | isolation source: feces | host: Homo sapiens | reverse complement strand
TATGCGGTAATCCCTGTTACTATTTGCTTTTGACAATCATTAGTATACAGGTAAATCCACGAAGTTACAAAGTGGAGGTCATTACATATTGTCTATATAAGGCGGAAACAACTCGTATAACTCTGCCTTTATCCTTATTCCTCTTACTTCAACTATTCTTCCAATTTCTTTTCCCATACCTGCTCCATATCTCTATAACAATTAGCCGTTGTATCTTGCGGATTACTATAATCCTCCTGTTGCCGAACAATTATTTGGTTATTCTCTTCAAAAGGGACAATATCCATCTGAGCAAACTTATACCAATAAATCGTCAATCCAGCATTTAGGCAATCTTTCAATATTTTATTAATATGTTCGTCCCGCCCTGAATATCCAATAACTATCAGTATTGAGTTCTGCCGACACAATTTTTCCTTCATATTAAAAGCAATCTCGAAATAATCTTCATTGAGCATTTCTTGATATTTACTTTTTCCTGGTATAATAGGATTGTCAATATCACCATGCAATTTACTTACCATAAATGTTGGAACATACTTTTTTACATTAAAATTATAACCTATCACATCCAAAAGCATTGCTCGTGTAGTTGTATTGCTCGCTGATATTTCACTAAAGAAATATCCCAAACCAGAAAGAGTTTTTTCAACTATCTGATCATAATTTAGTGTGAAGATATTTATTTGCTTCATGCTCGGGTTACGATTTTGACTCTCATTTACAAGTAAATATGTTTTTCGTAACATTTTTTCTAAATTAATTAACGACATATCCTTGCCAAATTTTTCATTCATTTTAGCATCAGCCTCCATGAACTCCTTAATAAATACATCTTTAACAATTTTTTTGTGAGCACTAGAACTCAAACTATCTATTCCTGATTCTAAACCACTTTCAATATTTCCCCCTAACTCCTCTATTTTCGATAATGTATCTGTAAAAGATTTCAGTTGCGGAAAAGCCTTACCGTTTACACCAGCACCAAACAAAAAATTTATATGTGATGAGGATAATATATTGGTATCAAAACAATTACTCATTATCAAACCTCCAAAAAATCTTTTTTGACCATATCAATAGTTTCCATTTTTCAGCATCTACCTAATACGATATGTCATATTATTCGTATTACCTTCCGCTTCAACAACCCCAAGCTCAACCAAAGTCTTCATATACCTCCACGCAGTTGTTCGTGATTTCTGTGTTATTTCCATTACTTCCTGAACAGATATTTCTCTTTTCACCTCTAATACTCTAATAACATCCACTAATTTTTCAAAATCCTTTGGTTTCAAAACTTGTTTTAAACTTGTTTCAAAACTTGTTTCATTTTGCAACAAGTTATCATTTTCCATTTTATTTTCTTCCAAAAACGCTGGATGAATCGGTATCCTAATCCTCATAGCTCGTCTATCTTCATCCGTAAAGAATTCTGCTCGCGGAGAACCATTCTTTTCCAGTTCTTCTTGTATTGTCGGAACACCAGAAGAATGACCTTCTGACAAATCCAATTCTTTCAAAAATTCCCCCAGTCTTCTATTACGATAGTATCTTGAAACAAATCTCTTACCTTCTGCTATCGTCTTTTCGGATATAGACCGATCAATTCCCGGGAAATTCATAATGTTAATGCAATCCGGCTCTATCTCAATTGTCACCGGCTCACAAGACGTGTAATCTCTATGGTAAAAAGCATTAACAACAGCCTCCTCGATTGCCTGATACGGATAATTCTTAATCCGCAAAGCCTCCATCTGATTTGGAACCTTGATTACTTTTTCTCGTATAAAAAGATTTCGAAATCGTTCCATTGTTGCCTGAATCATCTGTGGTACGGAGCCTGTGATATTAGGAAAATCCTCACTAACACTTGGATTTTCTACACTTCCTTGCGGGAATGACGTCATCTGAACATAGGTGTATGGGAAAAACCGGTCCGGATGCTCGCAAAACATCATGATTGCCACATTTTGAATGTAACGTAGTTCCGGCGGTCCTACCAGTAACTGCATATCTTCTAATATCTCCTCTACGCCTCGTTCTTTAACCTGCTTTGCTAATTTACTACCTGTTTTTCTCAAATGGTCTTCCAAAAGAACAGGGGAAATGTCATCAAAAACAGCCTTATGATTTGCTCTGCAATCATAAGGAGTCTGATCTGCCATATTGATCAATTCCCTTTCCTGCTCTGAATTTGCCTTGACAGAACTGGTTAGATAACGAATATAATAATTGTATTTCTTGTCCTTTTTACTGGTAACATGTTCTGGTGATTTGTAAGGACGCTGCTGTCCAGTTCTCGCCACAATAACAAGGATCCATTTTCCGTCAACTTCCAACGGAATCGCCTTAGGGAAATATGGCGGAGCAATCATATTATTGTAGCTAAGCATTTCTTTTTGAATTTCGTCCAACATGTACTCTGGAATTCCCTTCACTGGACGGACTGCCACTCCATTTTTTTCTTCAACACCGACAGCAATATATCCACCACCATCATTGTTGTAATCATTTGCAAATGCACAAACACTATGATAGATGTCATCTGGGTTCCATCCCGCTTTAAACTCTATGCGGTCTGATTCAATTTTTCTTTTGTTTAACAGATCTTCTACGCTTATTTCAAGTTCCATAGTGCCCTCACTTTCCCTTTACCGTTTTTCCTATAAAATCTCTACAATTTCAATCTGGAAATTTAACTCTTTGCCAGCCATCTCATGGTTCGCATCAAATGTTATCGTGCTTTCATCTTTGGCTGTAACTTTTACCGAGAACGGCTGTCCGTACATATTTTGGAGATATACCTGCTGTCCGGCCTCCAACGTCTCCGCTCCCGGCATCTTATCGATTTCCACTGTAAATATCGCATCGGGGTCTGCTTCGCCATACGCTTCCGATGGTTCCAAATGAACATCCGCAATCTGTCCAACTTCCATATTTGCCACTGCTTTATCAAATCCTAAAATCATCATTCCCGCACCGCAAACGAACTCCAACGGCTCACCACGGTCGTAGGAAGAATCAAACTGCGTTCCATCATTAAATGTACCTTTGTAATGTACCCTCATCGTCTTTCCGACATTCTTGCCCTCAAAAGGCGGTTTGCTGTGACAGCCACCACAGCCGCCTCCACATGCAGAACCACATCCGCCATCTTCGTGTCCGCCGCAAGAACCTTCTTCACCGTGATGATCACAATTGGCACCGGTAGAAGTAAGCCCCCCTTTGATATATTTTTCTACTGCCTCATCTGCCTGTCCGCTGACACCGGCAAACAGCTCAATTCCCTGTTCTGTAAGCGCTGCTTGCGCACCCTCACCAATGCCTCCGCAAATCACGATAGAAACCGCCTGTTCATGCAAAAAATCTGCCAAAGCACTGTGACCTTGTCCATTTGTTTCTACAATTTCAGATGACACAACTTTACCATCCTCTATTTCATACACCTTGAATTGTTTGGTATGACCAAAGTGCTGAAAAACCTCTCCATTTTCATAAGCTGCTGCTACTTTCATTTTTTGTCCTCCAATTTTACATTTTGCCCTTGCCGTTCGGAAAGGGTTTCTCTCATCTTTACATGAATTGATGGTTTTGTCAATGGGGGCATTGCTCTCTTTTTATTGGTTTTCTCAAGTATCAAATGATGAAAAAAAGCAATATCCTGATACTCTTTCATGTCGGATACACGCATCTCTATTTCTATCATTTTTTCCTGCCAGCCAACATCTTTGTGGATCTCCTGATTCTGCTGCATGTCCCAAAACGTCCTGATACCGCGCGTCTGCGTAATTGTAAGCTCAGGACACCAATTTTCTATATCCGCATCTTCATAATAATGAATCGCTCCATATTTTGATGCCATTCCATCATTTCCCGACAACAAACTATGTGCCTTTTCAAAATCATTTAAAAGCACTATCATCTGCATTACTCTCCCTGCCCGATTGTGCTTTACAATTGAAATTTTCCCATGTGCTTTCAAAACTCTAGCAAACTCTCTGACAATATCTGCTCTATCTTCTGTATACTCTAATACATTGTGACAGATAATAAAATCAAAAGTTTCATCCGCAAATTCACGCAGTCTATCCACACTTCCAATCATTTGCGTGTATTGATTATTTGTCCACCGTGCCGCCACACTTTCCTCATTTGGTTCAATAGCAATAACATCATTGTTTTTCCCTAAGTAATCCGCTGTTACTCCTATGCCACTGCCAAAGTCAAGTATTTTTTTGTTTCGAATATCTCCTAATTGCTTCCATACAATTCGTTTTAGCATAGAATCCCAGGGGGATAAGGCTGTTGGGGTTTTGCTCATATTATAGACACCTCCCTTTGCTTTATATTGATTTTTAATATTTATACAGTTGTGTCAATGTGTGTTTTTATATAATCTGCCACATCATCTATTTCTGGATATATCTTTGCCTTATTTATCCCCAAACTTTCTAATTCTTTTAATAATTCCGTTTTTTTATCAATAATGCAAATTGTAATCTTTTTATTATCCAGCTTTAATCGCAAATTTGATAATGTATTATACTTTTTACCACCATATGTTTCCTCAAGCAGTCCGCAAACAATAAATGCACCTTCTTGATTATCAATTCTTCTATTCTTCCTTGCAGGAATGCAAACAACAACATCTCTTATATCCTCTGCTCTTATTTCCGATTTAAAACCAGGACGTTCCATTCTCACCTCGTGAACAAGGCGTTCAACTTTATCATTAAAATCATTCACATTTGAAGACTTGACAAAACTTGAATGGTAAAATTGCATTTGCTCATCTTTAGTAAACAAAGGAAGGGATGCTAGCATTGCAACAGTATCACTTTGAAAATATTTTATAGAATCCAAACTCTGTGAAAAAATTATTATTTCGCCATAATACGAATGCTGGGATTCACATGCAAAATAGAGTGCAACCAATGGATTCTGAGTGACATCTAACAATCTTGTTGGCAAACCGTAGTGTTGCATTTCTGCCAATTTTTCTATATGTGATTCTAATCGTTCGAATTCATAAGGACATTTCGCCATTAATTCTAAATACATTTTCTTTTCATTTGATAACCATTCTTCTTTTCGAAATAAAGACGGTTTCAAATCATAAGAAACTTTACTGTGTCCTCGAAAAAAAAGTTTCTCCTCTTTTCTTCTAATTTGTCCCAAAAAATCTACGTACTGATTAATTGAAGATATAAAATTCACCTCAACCTTAGCCGCATCAAAAACTATTCCGTTTGACATCCTAATATCATACTCATGCTCACGCTCATTCCAAGTTGTGTATAACTCTTTTACACAATCAAGCTTCTTATCAACAGATTTGTACATTTGAAAGATAAAATAAATAATGGCAAAGTAGTTGTATTCATCAAAAGAAGTTTTATTTTTTGATAGTTTTTTTTCCAGTTCTTTAAGTACTGGTAGCATTATTTTTTCGAGTTCCTCAGTATTTGTAGCATACTTTCCTGCAAAAACTTTAGCCAGCGGAGAATCTAATTTCTTTAATTTATTTTGTATTTCAGATTTAGAGGTTCTCGGTCTCCCTATTAAGGGATTAATATCGCAATATCCTTCCGACTGCAATTTTTCAAACATCAACTTTTCAAAAGCGGTTTTTACAATAGTATTATGTTCTAATTCGCCTATTTCGCTATAAAAGAATATAAACATTTTATGTTCCTCCTACTATTACTATAACATTTTGTAACCAATAAAAATTAATAATGCTAAAACTAAACTTGTTAAAGTCCCCAACAAATATTTATTTCTAAACTCCAGCTCCTGCAAATCATTTGTTCTGGCCCAAGTTTTTACCGTTATAATTATAGCGATAGCTGGATAATTCCCAAAACTAGCAAAAATCACTGTCAGAATCCTTTCCATAATCCCAATCATAGAACCAATATCAAAAATTCCCTTCTCATCATCAGAATCTGGATAAATATCATTAAATAATTTATTAATCATTATCGAGCAAGGCATTATCAGCATCAGACCTAAAAAAACTATCTTTAGCATTTTATAATAAGCACTAAGATCATAACAGACACTTAAAACACGAAGTATAGTACACAAAACACCTATATGCAGCAACTGATCAAGAATAAACACCACCGTTTGCCTAGTTTTTTTATTAAAATAACACGTCCCTAAATCAATCAATAAATGCGTTATCAATAACACAATAATTATAACAGTTACATATTCCCACTCCATAATAAAATACAAAACACAAAATGGCACTATATATAGCAACGAATGAATTAGAAGATATTTCCAATTACACCACGAACTACTATTACATTTTTCCTTGCAATCTCCGCAAAACTTCCCTGTTTTAGCATTTTTACAACGTGCAACTTTAGTTGATTGAAAATAAAAATCACCTATTAAATGTAAAATAATTAAAATTAAATAATCTGTCATATATCCTCCCCCAGTAATTCAAATATTGCTTTATCCATTGTTCTACTTTCTTTTATTCTTCCTAACGAAACATATCTATCAATATTTTGTCGAGTTGTATGCATTACTTGAGCAATTTTTGTTGACATCCCACGCGCCCAAAACTCATCCATGCAAAACATTAGCTTAGGTTCTTCTTTTTTTACATATTCCTCTCTAATCCAAAAAAGGGAATCGTAATCCACATCCAATACTTTCACATCTCTATATCTACTGCTACTTTTATTCCATCGCTCTTGTTCTATCCATCGAGATTTTTTTTTCGCAATAAAATAATAGAACTGTGCATCTTCCTCTTTATACACCATCGGCAACATAATATCTGCTATAAGTTCAATTAAATGTGCAACTTGTGATTGCCTTGACTTAACACTCATATCTGCCATACAAAATTCATTTAAATATTTATCATATCTCGATTTTGTATTGAAGCATATTGTATTACTCTTCTTCCCTTTAATCGCTGTTATTGCATCTCTTGCTAAATAGTATGCTTCTCCGTCAAATGCTGATGACTCCCATTCTTCTACATCATACTTTATTTCCCCATATCCTATTCCACTTCTTATTTTAATAGGATATATCAAAATCTGTAACTTCCGAATGTATAAAAATGCTGATTGTAAATCAAAAAATAATCCTTGAAACTCATCTCCCGCACTAGATACCACTTTTTTCTTTATTTCACAACGATATATCTCGTTCAAATAACTCACACATGTCATCAATACTTTTTGAACATCATATCGTTCGTAATATTTTCGTGACTCCACTACATCAAACATTATTGCCGCATATTTCACACATCTTCACCTCTTTTCATCTCTATATTATCTCAAACAAGCCTAAAACGCAACTCTTTTCCGTTGCTTTTCCAAAACGCAACTCTTTTCCGTTGCTTTTTCCAAGTGTCACTATGTGTCAATCCTCACATCGCCTTTGCAATCTTATCCACCAAGGTTACATCCGCAGGTAACCAATCAACCGAATCCAACTGTGCCTTCGAAAGCCACTTTGCGTCCTCATGCTCATTTAATACAACATGCTCCGACTGCAATTCACACCAAAAGCAGTCCATTGATAAATGAAAATCCGGATAATCAAACTCAATCGTGTCAATCAAATTCCCCACAACAATATCTGCATCTAATTCTTCTCTTATCTCACGAATCAATGCCTTCTGCGGAGTTTCACCGACTTCAATTTTTCCGCCGGGGAACTCCCATCCACCTTTGAATTCACCATAGCCTCTTTGCGTTGCAAAAATTTGTTTGCTGCCATTTTGTTTTCTTTGAATAACCGCTGCAACTACTCTTATTGTTTTCATTCTAATTCTCCTTAATTGTGCTCTGTAAATAGCATAACAAATCATCCCTTACTGGGTGATGCATTTTCACAACCACTTTACAGATTTTCTTTAAAATGCCTTTGTTATCTTCTTTTTGGTCTTCCTTAACATCTAAAATATCAAATGTACCCATATAATAAAAATTTGATTCTGCATCGCTTTTCTTGACCAGCAAATGTTTTCTAGGTGCTGTTGTCACCTCTTTCATATAGTTACTTTCAATACCCATTCCGATTTTAGAATCCCATCTAAAAATCATGTTGTCCTCAAACGCATCTGCGTAATCCGGTTTGCCATCCACATAATTACGGTCATCATCTGATTTTTCTTTATGATATGTAACAAATATAAAAACATCATCCACGATTCTTTTCATTCCAAACATAACCGAAGATAAATCTTTTCCGCAATTCATTAACAAACTCACGTCTCTTCTCGAATACTTTTCATACAAAACAAATGGAGACTCTATCTCATCCGTTTTCATAAATTTATCCTCGTATCGTGTAAGACCTACTTGAATAATATCTTCTACCATTTGCCTAAACTCATCATGTCTTAAACGCTCCTCATAACAAAGCATTCTCGTAATAAAGTTATTATGGTCATTCGTTATAACTTCAATATTCTTGTATTTTTGGTACTCATTATCATTACTTACAAATTTCCCTTGTAGCACATCTATTGCGTAATCAACCTGATTATTTGTAATGTTTCTATCATACTTTTCATTTACAAACCGTTTAAAATCATTTATGGAAATACTTTTTTGTTCTAATAATAAACGCAAGATTTCCAATTCTTCCGGTCGCACCCCACTTAAAATAGTTTTCGACAAATATTCTATAATCATTTTTTCTTCTGCTGACAAATCGCAAATATAGTTCGTTTTTTCTACACTTTCAAGAAACTGAAAATATGTCTTGTATTCCTTAATTATGACTAACGGGTCCACTTCGTTATGAATATAAAAATCATACAAACTAGGAATTTTCCCTAATCTATTTTTTAATGACACATAGCTTTCTTTAATAATCGATTTCATTCCTCGAATTTTGTCAATTGATTGGAATATTTTATTTTTCGCAATCTCATCAAAATGAATTGTCGAGGCTCCCGGAATTGTTCGATTTCCGCTTATAACATACTTTCGAATCGTATCTGGATTATAGGAACGATCTCCCGATAAAGCCACCGGAATCATAAAATTATTGTTGTAATTTCCAATAAAATCAAGAATAACGACATATTCCTTGCCCGCCGCCTTTCGAAGTCCCCTACCTAATTGCTGAATAAATACAATCGGCGATTGTGTGGGTCTTAACATAATGACCTGATTAACTTCAACAATGTCAACACCTTCATTTAATATATCCACCGAGAAAATGTAATCCAATGGTTCTTTGTCTGTTGCATTTTCCTCATCCATCGCCAAACGCTCAAACGCATTTTGCCGGATTTCCTCTGAATCATCTCCACTAAGTACAACTGTTCGATACCCTAAATCATTAAATTTTGCCGACAATTGTTGACACTCTTGTTTACGGCTACAGAAAACTAAACCCTTTACACGCTCACCACTGTAACCATAATAATTTGCCTGTTCCAAAATATGTTCTACGCGTTCATCACAAATCAACTTATTAAACTCTTCATGAGACAAATTCTTTGATTTCGTATCCTGAACAACGGATAAATCCGTAATTCCAAAATAGTGAAACGGACACAATAATTCTTCTTCCATTGCTTGTTGCAAACGAATCTCGTATGCAATCTGATGGTTAAATATTTCATATATATTATCATCCGAATCCGTTCTCTTATCTGGCGTCGCCGTCATTCCTAAAAACAACCGCGGCGTAAAATAATTCATCACTTTTTGATATGTATTGGCGGAACTATGATGCGCTTCATCTAAAATAATACAATCAAAATCATCCGCTTTATACCGCTGCAAATGCGCATCCTTATTTAACGTCTCTACAGTCGCAAACACATAATCTTTATCATATTCATAATAACCGGCACCAACCAATCCCATCGAAACTGAGTTGCCAAACACTCTCTGATAAGACTTCTTCGCCTGAACTGCCAATGACGCTCTATGCACAATAAATAAGACACGTTTAAATCCAAGTTCACGCATAGCAAAAGCAGAAGCATACGTTTTCCCTGTTCCCGCTCGTGTCAAGGGTGTGAAGGGGATTATGATGCGGATTTTATAGGATAGGAGTTTATTCAGTTTTAAAAGTACAAAGCGAGGTGCAGGAGTCGAACCTACGTCCTTTACCATAATTGGTACTGCGCCTCTCCGCTGCGCCATCCTCACATAATGCGGTGGCGGGACATGACTCCCGCTTTGCAATCACCTAGGTTACACCGCTATTTTTATGATACTAAATAACCTTCCTTAGCATATTTTCCTCTTAAAGTTACGTTTCACTCATATTTTTCACCAAATAGTTATCTGTTCATTCTTTAAATTATGTACCGTTAGCTCCCCTTGTAAGTTTAAACTGCCCCTTATTTCCTCCATCAATTCCAAATGCGCTATTGTCCCTATTATTAAAATATCTTCCAGCTATTTCATTTTCACTATCCAATTCCAGTACATTGTAACCATCATATTGCTGCGCGCTAACCTCCCTACTTCTGTTTACAAATCCAAATCCAATCTTTTTATCTCCATTTGTCTCAATGAAGAACGATGCACAGTTACTTTCTGATTTTGAATTTGTATCTGGGAATGATGCAACAAAACTTATTTTACTCCAAGTCTGTTTTATTGTTAGCTTCATAGTGTATTCATTATTATCACCAAACGAAGACTTGGCTTTACCCGTCCACTCTCCATTCAAATCCGGAATCTGTAAGACTTTGTTAATATATTCCGTTTTCCATAATTTCTTATCGAACCACCAATATAAAATGGCATATATTGCAGGAGCACTAATTATATCCAAAAAAACATCCAATACATTTCCTATTTGCAACAATATTTTTAACAGTTCCACCTTCTTAATACATTCACCAATGAATTCAATTGGTACACTCAATAAATATTTCATGATTATTGAGATAAAAATACTTATACCAAATATAACCACTATAACTTTTCTTCTAATATCCTTATCTATCGAATATACATGCATAGTTGACATTCTCCTTCCTAACATTAAGACTGTTCTTATTATTTGCACCTAAAATTAACAGCATAACAACTGGTAATACATTTCCAACCTTATGCATTATTGCTGACAGACTTTCCATATCTGTAGTAGATGGTGTTGCAAACATATTGGGATGCGTATGCCATTCCCCAAGGTAATTTATCTCACCATTTGTCTCTCTCCATCTTTTATTGATAATGTTTTGTGCCTTTTTGACATCTCGTCGATAATTGATTCTTGTACTATGTAGAAAATTAATACAAGCTATCTCCGTCACCTCGTATATAATACCTCCAGCAAAACGCCCCAAAAGTATACCCCCAACTTCTTTTTCATTTCCACTATAATATCTATCGAGTTCGCATATAATGTCCTCAGGTATTATTATTGTAATCTCATTTGCTCTAAAAATCATTATTCAATATCAATCCTTTGTATATTAATTGTTCTATCTTCTAGAGATCTATATCGTGGCTTTATAGCAATGCTATTCATCCTTGCCCATTTCATCCGACCAAACCAATCAATAACATAATTGGCCTTGCATTCTTTTTCATATACCTCTCGATGATATAAGTCAACAAAATCCAAAATAAATTTCTGAAGTTCAAACCCTGCATATGGTGCATATGCACTTTGACATCCAGCCTCACTCTTCATATATTGCTTACTATTTTCGATCACAGAAATTTTAAAATTGCCGCACTCGTCAAAAAGATATTCATTGGTCTTTTCTGTATAGTCTGTATTGAGCACAATAACATGTCCCACTACTAAGTACGGCTCTACCCAAACCAATACACACTGTTTGATTCTACCTTCTTTGTATAATTTTACAAATTGTTTCTCTAACATACAGTTTCCCACTGCCACAAAAACAATATCGTATTCATCAAAAAAATCTGCATGTTCTTCGATAATTTCTAATACATTTTTATATATTCCTTCACAACGCATTGTAGGATACTGTTCTAACATGTAAGTACTTATTGCCTCTGCTTTATTTTCAGACAGTAATTTATCTGCACCACATAGATGCCTTGCAATATTGTCTGAAGTCAAAATATCTTTATCTATTATGGTTATATCGTCACTAATTCCAATCTCAGTTACTGCCTTAACTAAATATGAACCAACCGAACCACCACCTACGAACAAACACTTTTTATCAAACATTGCTCGCCCATCACCTCCGCGTGTAAAGAGTCTTTTCATCCGCATATCGCATATTTGAATCTTTTCAAACTTTCTACCAGAATTTGCTTTCAAAACACCTGCAATATTTTTTCTTGTAATTCTCACATTATTACTCTTCAATTTACCAATTTTAATCCCCAACAAACAATTTCCCGCTGTGTTATTAAAACTTGAAATTATCAGACTGGGACTATTATTTTTCAACATATAATCTAAATATAGTTTTTCATTTTTCTTTCCAATCAACCATAAATTTACATCTGTCAATTTTGAAATAAGCATAGTGATAACTACATCTGATTTTACAAACAAAATTTGTTTTAAGTCCTGTTTATCAATCTCCTGATTACGTAATCTTCGGATAAAATCAATAAGTTCTATCTCACTATCCGAACATACATAACTACTTTTCGTCATCTGGTATGCCCACATATAATGTGAATATGATTCATCAAATCTCAACATAACAACAAAAGATTCTGCTTTTGTATTCCAGTAAGAAACCGCTTCTAAATTGTATTCCAGCAGATTATTCTTCAATATGCTATCTTGAAATAATTTGATTGCACGTTCAATCGATATCTTTGCAATTTCAAGATATTGATTTGGATATACAGTTTCTTCATTTTCATCAAACAAGCATAGTTGTTTGTTTGTATATACATGTGGCACGAGAAAATCAAATTCTTGATAACAATATATTTCCGGAAACTCATATGGATAAAATCTTGGTAGTTTCATAACCAACTGAATATCCCTAGCTTCTACACATATGTCTATTGTTATAACATTCTCTTCATCCTTGTATCTACATATGTAGCCTTGCTTAGACAAGTAACTGACAATTTTCTTATGCAAAATGACTATATTCACCACCTAACTGAATCGGAGCGGATGTTCTGTCATATATAGACTTATCTTTATCCTCTCCTTCTGGAAACCTATCACCAAATTCTTTTTGTAATAAATCTGTAGCCTTTTTTTCATTCTTTTCTTCATAAATAGCTTTATTCAATCTGCTTTTAAGCGTCTTAAGGCTATTAATCACATTTTCTTTTTTTGTCGCACCATATCCTGCAAACAAATCTTCGTCTGTCGGCGTTACCGGTTTATAACACTCAAATTTTGTATCCAAACAATCCAATATATTAGTTACCGTATCAATCAATGAAACATCTTCTCTATTATCAGTAAGCGAATAATTATTGCAAACTAATATAGTGATTGCCATTCCAGGTATGTCAACTCCCTTTTTCACCTTCCATGCTTTCAAGAACTTAACCATATGACGAATCACTTGACCATTTTCATTTACACAATTTTGAAACCATTCTTTAAATGCTTTGGGATCACTTTCTATCCAGCCCTTACTCTTATGCGCTAAATAAGCACACTCATTTTCAGCATCATTTTCGCCCATAATATATATTGGCAAGTCAATATGGTACTTTTCTTCATAAACGACTCTAACACAAGTGTTTTTATCAATCGGGTCATTAGATGTATGTTTATCAACCGCTTTCTTTACCCAATCGTGTACAGTTGTTGTCGCCGGCCAAGTATCCTTATCATCAGAATATCCTTGCAAATAGACGCCATCATCTAAATCAAACTCTTCATCTTCCTCTGGATTGATAGCTGTATGCATCGCATAAGAACCTTGCATATAGTATTTGGGTTTCTTTCTATCATTCTCCTCAAATTTACTTCCAATCTTATTTCTAAGTGCATTTCTTCCCATAGTTACTTTATCCTTATATTTCTTCTTAAGTGTCAAATTATCATTAAATCCCAAAAACAAATCATTTAAATTAAGCATACCTGTCTCCTTTCGCAAACATTTGTTCTATTTAGGCGTTTACGAAACGCCACAAGCCGCATAAATACGGCATGTTTTTTCTGCAAAATAAACTATCTCCTCACGGTTTGTGATATAATGGAGTTGTTCAGAAACCAATAACCACGCCCCGAAAGGAGACATGTCTATGGTACCACAAAAACAACTCACTTTGGCAGATATTTTTGAAAATTGTCAAGATATTTTTGAATCTGACAAACCTCAATTCCTTACTCTGCTCGAAAATCACATTGACCTTGATGAAATTGTTCCGATTTCTTTTCGTAATCATTACTATGCACCCACTGGCAGAAATCGTAAATATCCATTGAAGGCTATGCTTTGGGCTTTGATTATTCAACGCCTCTTTTCTATTCCTACAGATTCTCTTTTGCTAGTATTTCTACATTATTCTGGACATCTTAGAGAATTCTGTGGCTTTACCAAAGTTCCTGATGCCTCAAAAATCACTCGCATTAAACAGGATTTCTTAATGAACTTACAATCAGTTTTTGAAAATCTTGTTACTGTTACGGAACCGATATGCCGGGACATTGATAACAACCTCGCCTCTATGCTGCTATTCGATACTTCAGGTATTGAAGCATATGTGACAGAAAACAATCCTAAATATGCCAACCACATTATTAAGTAGCTTAAGGCTTATGCAAAAGCTAACAACTTTAACGATTCTTATGACCCATACAAAGCTACTTATGCTTCTATGCCTACATCTGCTGCTGCTAATCATGAAGTGAAGCATCAATACATTAATGGTCATTTCTGCTATGCCTATAAATTTGGCATTTTAACTAACGGACTCGGTATCGTTCGCTCCATTGATTTCTATAATAAGGACTATTTGAATTCTCATCCTGATATAGTCGTTGAAAAGAAATCAAAATCTCCTGATGAAGATAAATCTCTTGCTGACTCTAAAGCATTATTACCTACTTTAAACGACTTCAAAAAACGGCATCCTGACATTTATCCCAGCATTTTTCTTGGAGATGCAGCCTTTGATACGGTCGAAATCTACAAATCCTTATTTGAAGATTTCAGTTTTGAGAAAGCTTTTATTCCTTTGAAAGCAAAACTTTCCATGGATAACGTAGAATACACCTTCAATGAAAAAGGCATACCCTGTTATCCTCATGACCCTTCACTTCCAATGAAACGGGAAGGTAGTATGTCTCATTTAAGAAGCAAGCTTCCCACCATGAAATTTGTCTGTTCCAAGATGAAATGGACATACAATCGTGAAGACAAGTCAAAACGACGTGTTTGTTATTGTGATAATCCCTGCACCACATCTTCCTGCGGAAGAATGATTTATGTTTACCCCGAAAAAAATCTTAGAACTTACCCCGGTGTAGAACGTGGCTCTAAGGAATGGAACGATACCTATAAAATCAGGGTGACCGTTGAAAAATCCATAAATCATTTCAAGGACAGTTTCTGCGTCGCCAATCGTAAAACAGCAAACGAAAAAACATTACATGCCGATTTACTTCTTGCCGGTATAGCCCAACTGTTAACCGTAATGGTGGCTGATAAAATCAATCAGCGGCAACATATCCGAAGTTTAAAATCTTTCATAGCCTGGGACTTATCAGTTTAATAAAGCCAGAGGCTTATTAAAGTGCACCCAAGAACTTACAATCACCTACCTTCATCATTGAATTCGTGCTTGTCGCGAATTCTTCTTTGTTTTCATTCAAGATTGCGAACGAGCTGAGCTATTTTAGTAATTACCTAACATTTGTTCTATTTTATGTTATCACAATTTTTACATCATTTCAACCATTATATAGTATTTTAATTGCAACAAGTGTACTAAATATTGTGTTTATGTCCACAAAACAGATACAAGGTATCCGGTACATAGGGACTGTTATCCGTCTTGGCATCCACAATGGAAGCCAAAGTATCTATTCCGGATCTCAAATCCGTGTTATTCTAGAACTAGAATAACACGAATTATCTGAGAAGTATTATTATTCGAGAAAATTGCTACAACATCCTATAGTTACAGCATTTTCCAAAAACTTTTCGAATAACGATAACTGTATTATCCTTATTGTAAAAATACAATAAGGAGGCATTCGATTATTCAAGAAATTTGTTATTCATTTGAGACATTAGAAAGGGAACTTTTGGAAAAACTTGAGCACCGAGGGTGTTCTCCTGTAACCATAACAGGATACAGATATTTATGCAATAGTATTATCTTGACCACAACAAACAATAAAAAATATATTAGGACATGTTTCGGTCCAAACAACACAGATTTATGCTGAAATGTCACAAGATACAGTAGATAGAAAATTGAAGGAATGGAATGAAACATGGTTTGGTAATAACCAAAAAATCAATATAAAGAAATCAACAAATAATATTCCGGAATTTTTGAAAACAAGATAGAACATTAACCGAGAAGATTGCTGTAACTATAGGATGTTTCAGCAATCTTCTCGAATAATAATACTTCTCAGATAATCCGTGTATCCGCAGACGATATACACTTGTTTGAAACAAGTTGCATCATTCAGCATGGGCAAGTACCTCCAGCACTTTTTTAAGACGAGGGCTGGAGGTCTGCCCCGCAACACGAATGGTCACACCGTTGGCAGATATA
>JABLTS010025675.1_pt1 | contig 16719 bp, 22 predicted proteins | sample 7160081 | NCBI WGS metagenome assembly JABLTS01 (sample SAMN14651231, study PRJNA627086) | human gut metagenome | isolation source: feces | host: Homo sapiens | reverse complement strand
GCAATACACTCCTTAGAGTAGTCAAAGCTACAGAGCAAAATCAAAAGTCCACAGTATCTGAATGTATTGAACCACGATATTAAAAGAAAGGAAACGTGTGATAATTAACTTCCTAATTATCATACAAGGAGTATTATGCTTACTGGAACAGGGGGGATATTTTAAAGAGATTACCCCATTTGTTCCTTGTGAAATATTGGTTCCATATAGTGATATCCGAGAGATAGAGGAAGGAGCTTGGAAATTAAAACTTATAATCATTCATCTTAAAAATGAAAAAACGTTAGAAATTGCTGTAGAGCAGAAAGAAATTTGGGTTAAGAAGATACAAGAGCTGGTGAACGCATCTGTTGAAAAGGAATAGATATCAAAATTATTTTATCAGTGTGATAGCATAGTACAAGAAATGGATCAAAAACATTTTGCTTTCATCATTAATTAAGGAACAAAGGTGTTCACGGGAATAGGAACAGCAGTAGTGTGAATTGGGTTAGGAACTATAAAAAAACAGGTGGGGATGAAAAACAGTGGTTTATATAAAAAACTTTATAAAATGTTTTGTGATTTTTACATTTAGTTTTGGGATTTTAATATTTGCAGTTTCTGAAAACATCAAAATAGGTCTGGTGGGAGGAATCATAGCGTCATTTCTTTATTCTATCAGAATTATAATTAGTGAAAGAACAGTAGATAAGTATAAAATTCCACCTATAAAAAAGGAATTGGAAAAATCCCATCAGGTTCTGTTATATGGGCAAACAATTCTACTCGGAAATAAAGGAAAACCCCATGGAAGCAGAGTGGAAAATAACAAAGGGGGAGCGTTGTTTTTGTTGGAAACCGGTGTATATTTTCGGGAGATTATCTTGCGGACATCTTACGAAATGTTAATTGAATATTGCGATATAGAGGGTGTACAAAAAGGAGGAGTTCAAAATAAGGTTCTTCAAATAAATTTGAAAAATGGTGGGTGTGAAAGATTTACGATAGAGCAGAGAGAAATCTGGATTACAAAAATACAAGAATTAGTAGATGTAGAGGAGAAATAAAAATATGATGTACATTTTATGTTTTGGTATAGCGTGGGTATCGGTGGTAGTTGTCATTTTTTTGCTCTTTTTTAATATAAAGATAGCTTTAATACTAGGAAGTGTAATAACTATTATTATTTTCGCTTATTTGATAATTAAAGGAAAAATATGTGAAAAATATAAAATACCGCAGTTGATAGAGCAGATGGAAACAGAGCACAAGGTGATTTTACATAGTATGGCATGTTTATTAAAAAATCAGGAGTGTGCATCTGATAAAGAGAAAAAAGAAGGAAAATAGGAATTTTATTTTTATTGGAACAGAGAATTTATTTTCAGGAAGTTAATACCTGGACTCCCTATGAATGGTCAACATTATATTACGATATAACAGAGATACAAAAGGATGAAACACATCCTAAGATGATTAAAATTTATTTAACAAATGGTGGATGTAAGGGATTTGCTGTGGAACAGAGAGAAATCTGGATGAAAAAGATCCAGGAGTTGATGGAGGAATCTGTCGAGAAAGAGTAGCATTGCGACTTGGGAAATATGAAGTTTGATAAATGGGTATGAAGAGAAGAAAGAACAAGAAGTAACCCCATATGTAATATTAGAATAAAGGAGTAGTCATGGAAGTAACAAGAAATTATATAAAGAATTTTATATTTTATGTATTGTATTTGGGAACAGCCCTGGGAATACCAACGTTTATTCTTCTCTTTAACGCAAAAAAAGCATTCTGTATAGGACTGGGGTTTGGGTTGGTTAGTGCGATTAGCATAACAGTATGGGATAGTATTCAGGATGAATATAAAATACCCCGTATGAAAAAAAAAGTAGAAAAAGAACATCGAATTATATTATATGGTGGAACATCTTTGATGAGGGAATTGTGGAAACAGGATGATGCAAATAAAGGAGGAGGGTTGTTTCTGATAGAAAGTGGTATATACTTTCGTGAGGACATCATAGAGAATCCTTATGAATTAATGATAGATTACCGTAATATCAAAAAAGCTAAAAGATATATGCACTTACATGGAGGAATGAAGATATATATGAAAGATGGGAGAAGCGAGAAATTTATGGTAGAGCAGCCAAAAATCTGGATAACAAAAATCCGCGAACTTATGGAAGTGACTTCTTAGAAAAATAGAAATCGAAAATCTTTTGATTGGAAAGTAGGGGAATGATCATGGAAGTAAAGATGCCCTATATCAGGCAATTGGGGAGTGGATTCATAATCATAGAAGTTGTGCTGGGAGGCAGTTTTTTGATACTCTTGGGTGATTTGAAGCTGGCAATCATCTTGGGAACGATCTTTGCTGTAGGTATTACAATTATGGCAGTGACTGAGCAGATTATATATCATAGATATAAAATACCGCCAGTAAAAGAGCTCATAGAAAAAGAGCATCAGATTATTGTGTATGGTGCAGCAAGTAGTGTGGAAATACATAATATATGGAATATATTTAAAAGGTTCGATATGGATAGTAAGGGAGGAGTACTTTTCTTGCTGGATAAAGGAGTGTATTTTCGTGAATGGAGAGAAAAAAATCCATATGAAATAATGATTCCTTATGGGGACATAAAAAAGGTAAGAAGGTACATTTTTGTATTAATAAATATAAAAATATATTATGGAGATGATAAATGTGAAAAATTTATTGCATATCGCCCTGGAATCTGGACGAAAAAAATCCGTGAGTTCATGAAAGAAGCACAAAAAGATGAGGAGGTGTCAAAACGATGAAAGTATCTATGTCACACCTAAAGGATGGCTTGATCTGGTCAATGGTTATATTTTTTATCAGTGCACCGATCTGTCTTTGGGCAACAGGCGATATAAAAATTGCAGTTTTTGCAGGGGGAGCATATATACTGCTTATCATGATCCCGGCAACGATTGGAAATTTGGATTTTGATAGAAATATGGTGCCGGTAATCGAAAATTTAGTAAAAAAAGAACATAGGATCATTTTGTATGGGGGCGGAAGAGTCTTAAAAGCCAATCGGATATGGGAGAACCTGGCACTTGGGAAAAATGGATATATTCCGGGAGTATGGTTTGTACTTGAGAGACAGTTGTATTTTCGTGAGATGAAATTGGACAACCCCTATGAACAAAGATTTAGTTATAGGGAGATCGAAAGTGTTCAAAAATATAGTCCATTCAGCAAATATCTGATGATTCAGTTAAAAAACGGGCAATCAAGTCTGATAGAAGTGAGTCAGCGTGGAATCTGGATAACAAAAATAAATGAATGTATAAAAAGAAGTGGAAGAGAGGAAACGTGTACCAGGATAACGACACCTTATGGAAAAGATTTTATGATACATATTTTGAGTGCTTTTGCAATTGGAGTGATTATATTTGGAGCAATTTTTAGAAATAGGACATCTATGATTGTTGCCGGAGTGATCGCTGTAATTTTTGCGATAAGCTGGGCAGTTGCACAGGTCATACATGAAACATATCGGATACCTTTAATAAAAGGAGCAATCGAAGAAAAATATACCTTGTATGGAGGGGCAAGTCTGATTGGAAGAAAAAACCTGTGGAATGTTATTTCAGATAGAAAAAAGGACAAGCGAAGGGGAGGATTGTTTCTGCAAAAGCAAGGGATACAATTCTGTAACCTGACGGAAGACAGAATGGAAAAGTTTTTTAATTATGAGATTCCTTATGAGGATATAGCATCAGTCAGAACCTATATTCCAATGACAAGATTGGTGCAGATACAGTTAAAGAGTGGCGAGATAAAAATTTTTGCCGTTAACAAAAGAAAAATATGGGTCTATGAAATCGAACAGAAAAAGAAAAAAGGATGGTAGGGTAAATAGCTATGGAAAAACTAAAAGTATTATTAATTGCAGCATTATTCTGGACATTTATTATCTGGTTTGCACGAACTATAAAGCGAAAATCTGTTGAGGAACACAGAAAATTTGAGGACAAAATGCCGGAAATGGAACCGGTTACAGAGGAAGAAAGACGTTATATATGTGAAAAGTTAGTGGATTATACAGATGCTAAAAATGTGTTTTGGTGGATTATGATTTTTTTGAATTTGCTTTTTGTGATCATATGGGCTGGGAAAACAATCAATATGGTAATCTACGGAGACGCAATTTCGGTGTTTAGTGAGATAGGTATATTGTCGTTGTTTATGGGAATCACATGTTTTTGTAATTATGTGCGGGCTTATCTTATTAAAGCGAAACAGCAATATGAAAAAGGGGAACTGAAAAAGAAGATTGTCCAGGTAAAGAGATGTGGTTCTTCAAGCCAAAATGGTTCCTATGGAGTGATAGAAGAAAGAAATACGGGAAATACCGTTAATATTACTTTCCGTGGTGATGAAAGAAAAGTATATCGGTATGACAGAATGGCAATGTTAGTTGAACGTGAGGATATGCAGTTTTTCTTGATCCCTACAATGGAGGCAGAGAGAGACAGTAATCAGGAAGAGAATAGTGATAGGTAGTATTTTAAATATAACATAGATAGCAAAATAAGATGGGAGGAAAGATGTCAGAATTTAGCGTAGATGCAAAAGGGTTATTTGAGGTAGTGGGAATGTTTGAGGAAATCTGCAGGGATTGTGATCAAACCGGGCAGATTTTAAGCGAAAATGTACGGAGAATACATAATATCGTAGGTAACAGCTCACCGTACGAGCAACCTTTAAAAAAGCTGGAACAGGAGATAGAAAAATTAGCGAGATGTCAGAGAAATTTGCGCAGTGCCCAAAGAGTGTTAAGCGATATAAGTAATCGGTATGATGCGTTAAGTCAGACTTTTGAACCGGACTTTAAGGGTCTGCTTTTTGGCAATCTGGAATCATTTGGAGCAGTAGGAGGAGGTTTTACAGATATTTTGGATCTTATCATAAGTGGAGGAGATTTAAAATCCATAATAGGACTTGCAGATACTCTGTGCCAGACAATTGGGGGATTTTTAGAACAGAGAGCGAAGGATGTACCGGACTATTTAGAGGTTATTAGAGGAGAAATCGACGCATCAAAAGAAGATATAGTGACAAGATTGCAAAAAGAGGTAGAGGAATATAGTATCCGTAAAGCTGGAGATGTAAGTAAAAAAATTAAAGCCGGAACCAAATGGGGAGGGGTGGCATTTGTAGGAATTTTAAATGCTGTTGATAATTATGAGGAATTTGGAACGATACATAGTAAACGATTTTGGGAAGAGACCTTATTGGAGACAACATTGGATGTTGTAGGAGGAGCGTTGGTATCCGTAATTGTAGGTGGCTTATTGGCAGCAGCAGGGATTAGTGTAGCTGGAATTGCTGTTGCAGCAGTGACAGTGGGAGTAATGTGGGCTGCTGATGTCGTGTGTGGTTATGTACAAGAGGCAAAAGGAAAAGAGTCAAAACGAATATCTGAAACCGCTTCAGATGCATTTTTAGATTTTATAAAGCAATAAAGAAAGGTAGAAAGCAATGGAAAAATTAAAAGAATTATTAATCATAGCACTAATTTGGGCAGTCATTATCTGGTTCGCACGGATCATGAAGCGAAAAAGTAATGAACAATCAAAAAAATTTCAGGAAAATATTCCGGAAACGGAATTGATTGACGAGGAAGAAAGAAGTTATATATGTGAGAATATAGTGAGTTTTACAACAGGGAGGAATGTATTTTTATGGTTCATCATTTTGCTTAATTTGTGGGTGACAATTGGTTATGGTTGGAAAGCAATCAATATGGCAATCTTTGGAACCGCAGATGCATTTTCAAGTAATCTGTGTTATACATCTATTTTTGGAGGGATTGCTTATTCTGCGAATCTTTTGTGTAAGGCATGGTTTAGAGAAAGAGAAAGAAATGAAACGGGGGTTTTGAAAAAGAGAATCGTTGAAGTGAAGGAATATGAACATCCTGGAGCTAACAATTGGAATGGAATTAGAAAAGGAAGAAAACCCGGTATTAGCGTAAATATCTCAATTCCAAATGGTGCGTATATCATGCAGGAAGATAATAACATGGCAATGTTAATTGAAAATGAGGACGGGAATTTTTACCTGATTCCAAGGATAGAAGCAGAACGGGAAAGCAGTAAACAGGAACAAAAAAAGCAAGATATCTATCCATAAATACAGTAGAAAAAAGGAGGAAAACAAAAATGAAAGTACAGGAGTTATTTCCAATAGGAAGTGTAGTCAAATTGAGAAATGGTATCAGACCACTTATGATCTTCGGTATCAAACAGACGAATTTAGAGACCAACGAGGAATATGATTACATAGGTGTTCTGTATCCGGAAGGAAATATGGGGGACAAGACGCAATTTCTATTTAATCATGAAGATATTGAGGAAGTCATCTCAAAAGGTTATACAGACGAAACATGGGAAGATTTTATAAAAAGAATGAGAGAATTTTATAAAGAAATCTAAGAAACAGAAGAAGTTGTGAAAAACGAAGGAGATAAGAGTATGAGACAGATTTGGGAGAAAGAGACAAAGTTAACAAAAGAAGAGGTGCATGAGCGGTTAGAAAAATATTTTACAGATAATAAATATATTAATGCAACAGACGAAATGGGTGTCCTCTTGTGTAATGCTTCTATGAAAAACAGATATTTTCAGATATTTTATAAAGAAGGAATCATAAGAATAGAAGGCTGGGTAAAGAAAGGAAAGAACGAACAGACAACATCCGATAAGAAAAAAGATATTTTAGGCACAGATATGCAGGCTTTTTCCAGAATGTTTTCTGATGATGGAGGAGCAGAACGAAGCTTTGAAGAAGAAAACGGCAATCATGCAGGATATGAAATTCAATTATATCTGGGCTTGCCAAAAGAGCAGCCAAGGCTGGCATGGGTAGGATTGATTCTGGCAATTATTGCAGATTTTTTGGGAAATGCAAGAGCGTGGTTTGTACTGAGTGTCGTTCTGGCAGTTGTAGCATTGTATTGTTCCGTAAAGGGCTCACGCTCCTCTAAACAGTCTGTAGCAGTACTGGGAATGGTTGTGTCCATGGTGTTTTTGTTGCGTGTAGTCAAAATTATAATAATGATTTTAATGTTTTAGACAAACTGTCAAGAAAAAACACTTGACACCATGTGTGCAGTTGTGTTAATCTATCCAAGGTGATAAATGATGGAAGAAAAAGTAACGCAGACATATCTCTATGATTTTTACGGAGAACTGCTTAACGAACACCAGAGAAGAATCTATGAGTACTTTGTATTTGATGATCTGTCCCTTGGAGAGATTGCAGCGGAAGAGGGGATCAGCAGACAGGGCGTTCATGATATGGTAAAGCGGTGTACGAAGACTTTAGCGGGCTATGAGGAAAAGCTGCATTTAATTGAAAAATTTCAGTCGGCGAAACAGAAAGTGGAGACCATCCATCATCTGACACAGACATTCGAGGAGAATGGAAGTAAGGAAGAGCATCAGAGAGTTATTATGGAAATTGAACAGATTTCCAATCAGATATTAGAGGAGCTATAACATGGCATTTGACAGTTTATCAGAAAAACTGCAAAACGTATTTAAGGGACTGCGAAGCAAGGGCCGCCTGAGTGAAGAGGATGTCAAGGCAGCGTTAAAAGAAGTAAAATTAGCACTGTTAGAGGCAGACGTCAACTTCAAGGTGGTTAAGAATTTCGTAAAAACCGTGCAGGAACAGGCAGTAGGAAGTGATGTCTTAAACGGTCTGAATCCGGGACAGACAGTCATCAAGATTGTAAATGACGAGATGGTTCGTCTGATGGGTTCCGAGACAACTGAGATTGCACTTCGTCCGGGAAGTGAGACAACCGTGATCATGATGACCGGTCTGCAGGGAGCAGGTAAGACGACAACGACTGCAAAGTTAGCAGGAAAGTTCAAACAAAAGGGTAAAAAACCATTGTTAGTAGCATGTGATGTCTACCGTCCGGCAGCGATCGAACAATTGAAGATCAACGGAGAAAAGCAGGGCGTAGAAGTCTTTGCCATGGGCGATAAGAACAGTCCGGTGGATATTGCAAAGGCAGCGGTCGAACATGCGGCGAAAAACGGCAATACCGTTGTGATCTTAGATACAGCCGGAAGACTTCATGTAGATGAAGATATGATGCAGGAACTTGCAGCGATCAAAGAAAACGTTGACGTGGCACAGACAATCTTAGTCGTAGATGCCATGACAGGACAGGATGCAGTCAATGTTGCAGGAACCTTTGATGAAAAAATAGGAATTGACGGCGTCATTTTAACAAAATTAGACGGCGATACGAGAGGTGGAGCGGCACTTTCCATTCGGGCAGTGACCGGAAAACCGATATTGTATGCAGGAATGGGTGAAAAACTTTCTGATCTAGAGCAGTTTCATCCTGACCGCATGGCGAGCAGAATCCTTGGAATGGGAGATGTGCTGACACTGATCGAGAAGGCACAGGAAGAGATAGACGAGGACAAAGCCCGTGAAATGGAGAAAAAGCTCAAAAAAGCAGAATTTGGTTTTGACGATTATTTAGAATCCATGAATCAGATGAAAAAAATGGGTGGACTTTCCAGTATCCTTAGCATGATGCCGGGTATTGGCGGAAGCCAGATCGCAGAGATCGAAAATGCGATGGATGAGAAAAAGATGGCAAGAATTGAAGGGATCATTTATTCCATGACTCCGCAGGAGCGTGCTAATCCTTCTATATTAAATCCGAGTAGAAAACGCAGAGTTGCGAATGGAGCCGGAGTAGATATCAGCGAAGTGAACCGATTGGTCAAACAGTTTGAACAGTCCAGAAAACTGATGAAACAGATGCCCGGAATGATGGGCGCTAAAGGTGGTAAAAGAGGAAGATTCAAATTTCCTTTTTAACAATATAGAAATCAATAACCTATGAGGAGGTGAAACAGATGGCAGTAAAAATCAGATTAAGAAGAATGGGACAGAAAAAAGCACCTTTCTATAGAATCGTTGTTGCAGATTCCAGATCTCCAAGAGATGGAAGATTCATCGAAGAAATCGGAACTTACGATCCAACTAAGGATCCAAGCGAGTACCACGTTAACGAAGAGTTAGCAAAGAAATGGTTAGCAAATGGTGCAAAACCAACCGATACAGTAGGCAGAATCTTTAAAGAAGCTGGAATCGAGAAATAATTGGTGAGGTGGATGTGATGAAAGAATTAGTAGAAGTAATTGCGAAATCACTCGTTGATTATCCGGATGAAGTCCAGGTCACCGAGACAGAGAATGACAAAGCAGTTGTTCTCGAATTAAAGGTTGCCCAGTCAGATATGGGCAAAGTCATTGGCAAACAGGGACGTATTGCAAAAGCGATCCGTACTGTAGTCAAAGCGGCTGCATCCAAAGAAGATAGAAAAGTTATCGTAGAGATTATGCAGTAGCAGTCAGGAGTCTTAAAATTCCCGGAGAATGGGAAGTTTAGGACTCTTTTATTCTATAAACGAAAAGGAATGGAGAATTATGACAGAATTATATCAGGTGGGTGCCATTACCCAGACACATGGGATCCGTGGAGAGGTCAAAGTATTTCCAATGACCGATGATGTGTCGCGCTTTAAGAATATGAAAGAACTGATTTTAGATACCGGAAAAGAACAGATCGTGTTAGAAGTGACAAGTGCAAGACCGCAAAAAAATCTGGTCATTCTAAAATTTAAAGGAATAGATAACATCAATGATGTGGAAAAATATAAAGGCTGTGGATTGTTTGTAACCAAAGAGAACCGTGTAAAATGCAAAAAAGACGAATATTTTATTGCGGATCTGATCGGTCTGCGTGCCATAGACGAAGAAGGAGAAGCCTTTGGAACCATCAGTGATGTGATACAGACCGGGGCAAACGATGTTTATGTTGTAACGACAAAGCAGGGAGAAGAAGTGATGATCCCTGCGATCAAAGACTGTATATTAGAGGTGTCCGTGGAAGAACAGGATGGACAGGCAGGCTATGTCAGAATACATCTGCTGCCGGGACTATTAGATCTGAACAACAATCGTAAATAATAGGAGAAGACATGAGATTTCATATATTAACCCTGTTTCCTGACATGGTGGAGCAGGGACTTCATACCAGTATTATTGGAAGAGCAGTTGAAAAAGGACTGCTGACCATTGAAGCGGTCAATATCCGTGATTATACCTTAGACAAGCATAAAAAAGTGGATGATTATCCCTATGGGGGCGGGGCAGGCATGGTGATGCAGGCACAGCCAATCTATGATGCTTATTTATCCATCGTAGAAAAAATCGGATATCGTCCAAGAACCATCTATTTAACGCCGCAGGGACCACTTTTTACACAGCAGGCAGCAAAAGAGTTTGCATTAGAAGAAGATGTGATCCTGCTCTGCGGACATTATGAGGGAGTAGATGAGCGTGTCTTAGAGGAGATCGTAACCGATTACATTTCCATAGGAGATTATGTACTGACCGGAGGAGAACTTCCGGCAATGGTTTTAGTTGATGCCATCTCCCGTATGGTTCCGGGAGTGTTAAAAAACCAGGAATCCGGTGAAACCGAATCCTTAGAAGGAAATCTGTTAGAATACCCGCAGTATTCCAGACCGGAGGTGTGGCGGAAGAAAGCCGTTCCGCCGATCCTGTTATCTGGAAATCATCAAAAGGTAGATGAGTGGCGAAGAGAACAGTCCATCTTACGCACCAAAGAAAGAAGACCGGATCTGTTTGAGCGGGCAGAATTAAGTGAGAAAGAACGAAAAGTATACGGAGAGGAATAGTTCAGATCCGTTCCCGGAAATATAAAATAGAAGAAAAACACAAAAAAATCACAAATATTAGTTGACAAAGAAAAACAACGGTGCTATCTTAAGTACATAGATATTAGCACTCCACTTAAATGAGTGCTAACAAACCTCAGAAGGTCAGGTGAGATCATGGAGATGCTCGATGAGAGAAAGACAAAAATCTTAAAAGCCATCATCCGTAATTATTTAGAGACAGGAGAACCGGTTGGTTCAAGAACCATTTCAAAAGATTCGGATTTGAATTTGAGTTCAGCAACCATTCGTAATGAGATGGCGGACTTAGAAGAGATGGGTTATATATTGCAGCCGCATACCTCGGCAGGCAGGATTCCTTCTGACAAAGGTTATCGTTTTTATGTCGATCACCTGATTGAGGAAAAAGATAACGAAGTCACACAGATGAAGGAGTTCATGATAGAACATACCGAGAAAGTGGAGCAGGTATTAAAACAGGTAGCAAAGGTACTTGCAACAAATACCAATTATGCAGCGATGATCAGTGCTCCAAGCTATCAGAAGAGCCGGGTAAAATTCATCCAGTTATCACAGGTAGATGATGAACAGATTCTTGCCGTTATCGTAAGAGAGGGCAACATCGTAAAGAACAAGATCATTTCCGTGGGTGAGCCGCTTGGAAATGAAAGACTTCTGAAGCTGAACATCCTGTTGAATTCCAACTTAAACGGTCTTTCCATAGACCAGATCAATTTAGGAATGATCTCTTTATTAAAAGAACAGGCAGGGATAGACAGTGGAATCGTCAGTGATGTCTTAGATGCAGTAGCAGAGGCGATCGGTGAGGATGAAGATTTACAGATTTATACCAGCGGAGCAACAAACATTTTTAAATATCCGGAACTGAGTGATTCGAAGAGTGCCAGTGAGCTGATCGAGGCATTTGAAGAAAAACAGGAATTAGCAAGCCTTGTATCTGAAACCTTAAACTCAGAAGAGAATACGGGAATTCAGGTTTATATAGGAAATGAAACCCCGATCCAGACCATGAAAGATTGCAGTGTAGTCACCGCAACTTATGAATTAGGAGAGGGAATACAGGGAACCATTGGAATTATCGGTCCAAAGCGAATGGATTATGAGAATGTAATGGATAACCTGAAAAATTTGAAAGTGCAGTTGGATGATATCTTTCGAAAACCGAAAGATTAGCATAGAGAAAGGTGGAACATCATGGCAGAGAATAAGACAGAGGAAGAAATCTTAGAAACAGATACTGTCAACGAAGAAGCCTCTTCAGCAGAGGAGGAAACCAAAGAAGCCGGCAATGAAGCTTCCGCAGGCGAAACAGAAGCCAAAGAAGCAGAGGAAAAGGCGGATAAGAAAGCAGAAAAAAAAGAAAAAAAGGCGAAGAAGAAAAAAGATAAGAAAGACGAACAGATCGAAGAACTTCAGGATCGGGTCAGACGCCAGATGGCAGAGTTTGATAACTTCCGTAAGAGAACGGAAAAAGAAAAAGCCCAGATGTTTGAAGTCGGAGCTAAGAGTATTATCGAAAAGATACTTCCGGTCATAGACAATTTTGAAAGAGGACTCGCAAGTATCCCGGAGGAAGAAGCAGGAAGTGCTTTTGCCGATGGAATGAACATGATATATAAGCAGCTCATGAATGAGTTAGAGCAGGCTGGTGTAGCACCAATTGAAGCAGTTGGCGAAGAATTTGATCCGGAATACCACAATGCAGTGATGCAGGTGGAAAATGACGAATTAGAATCAGGAACCGTTGCACAGGAATTACAAAAAGGCTACACATACCGTGACAGTGTGGTAAGACACAGCATGGTAGCAGTCGTACAGTAAGCAGCAAAGAAAGAATTCATATATATTTAGGAGGAATGACTTATGAGTAAGATTATCGGTATTGATTTAGGAACAACAAACAGTTGTGTAGCAGTTATGGAAGGTGGTAAACCGGTTGTTATCGCAAATACAGAAGGCGCAAGAACCACACCATCCGTTGTAGCATTTACAAAGACAGGGGAAAGACTTGTCGGAGAACCTGCAAAACGTCAGGCAGTTACCAATGCAGAAAAAACAATCTCTTCTATTAAAAGAGAGATGGGTACAGATTACAAAAAAGAGATCGATGGCAAAAAATACAGCCCACAGGAAATCTCAGCAATGATCTTACAGAAATTAAAAGCAGATGCAGAAGGATACTTAGGAGAAAAAGTATCAGAAGCAGTTATTACCGTACCTGCATATTTCAACGATGCACAGCGTCAGGCAACCAAAGATGCCGGCAAGATCGCAGGCTTAGAAGTAAAACGTATCATCAACGAGCCTACAGCAGCAGCATTAGCTTATGGACTTGACAATGAAAAAGAGCAGAAGATCATGGTTTACGACTTAGGTGGTGGTACATTCGATGTTTCCATTATCGAGATCGGTGACGGTGTTATCGAAGTATTATCTACATCCGGTAACAACAGACTTGGTGGAGATGATTTCGACCAGAAGATCACAGACTGGATGTTAGACGAGTTTAAGAAAGCAGAAGGCGTAGACTTATCTACTGATAAGATGGCACTTCAGAGATTAAAAGAAGCAGCAGAGAAAGCAAAGAAAGAGTTATCCTCGGCAACAACAACAAACATCAACCTTCCGTTCATTACAGCAACAGCAGAAGGACCAAAACATTTTGATATGAACTTAAGCCGTGCAAAATTCGATGAGTTGACACACGACTTAGTAGAAAAGACAGCAGAACCTGTTCAGAACGCATTAAGAGATGCAGGACTGACAGCAGCAGATTTAGGTCAGGTACTCTTAGTTGGTGGTTCTACAAGAATCCCGGCAGTACAGGATAAAGTAAAACAGTTAACAGGTAAAGAGCCAAGCAAATCCTTAAACCCGGATGAGTGTGTTGCACTTGGTGCATCTATCCAGGGTGGTAAATTAGCAGGAGATGCCGGCGCAGGTGAGATCCTCTTACTGGATGTTACTCCACTGTCCTTATCCATTGAGACAATGGGCGGTATCGCAACCAAGTTAATTGAGAGAAATACAACGATCCCTACAAAGAAGAGCCAGACCTTCACAACAGCAGCAGATAATCAGACAGCCGTTGATATCAACGTAGTACAGGGTGAGAGACAGTTCGCAAGAGATAACAAATCCTTAGGACAGTTCCGTTTAGATGGAATCCCACCGGCACGTCGTGGTGTACCGCAGATCGAAGTAACTTTCGATATTGATGCAAACGGTATCGTAAATGTATCTGCAAAAGATTTAGGAACAGGAAAAGAGCAGCATATCACAATCACAGCAGGTTCTAATATGTCTGATGATGATATCGAAAAGGCAGTCAAAGAGGCAGCTGAATTCGAGGCACAGGATAAGAAGAGAAAAGAGGCAATTGATACCAGAAATGATGCAGATGCTTTCGTATTCCAGACAGAAAAAGCATTAGAGGAAGTAGGTTCATCCCTTGATGCAGCAGATAAGTCAGCAGTAGAAGCAGACTTAAATGCATTAAAAGCAATGGTAGAAGCACATCAGAATGCAGAAGATATGACAGATGATCAGGTTGCAGAGATGAAAGCAGCAAAAGAGAAACTGACAGAGAGTGCACAGAAAGTATTTGCTAAGATGTATGAGCAGGCTCAGCAGGCACAGGGTGCAGGTCCGGACATGGGAGCGGCAGGTCCTGATATGGGCAGTGCAAATGCAGGAAGCAATGCAGATGATGATGTAGTAGACGCAGATTATAAAGAGGTATAAAAGCAGGCAAAAATACTGTAGCAGACAGTGAGGCAGGCTTTAGAGGAAAAGGGTTGGCGGCATCTGCCGTCAGCCCTTATACACGATAAAAGAAGGAACAGATTATGGCAGAACAGAAAAGAGATTATTATGAAGTCCTCGGCGTCGAAAAAAATGCCGATGATGCAGCAATCAAAAAAGCATATCGTGCATTGGCAAAAAAATATCATCCTGACATGAATCCGGGGGATCAAGAGGCTGAAAAGAAGTTCAAAGAGGCGTCCGAGGCATATGCAGTACTTAGTGATCCTGAAAAGAGAAAACAGTATGACCAGTTTGGTCATGCAGCCTTCGAAGGTGGTGCAGGCGGAGCCGGTGGATTTGATTTCTCAGGCATGGATTTTGGCGATATATTTGGTGATATATTTGGTGACTTCTTCGGAGGAGGGACTTCCAGGAGAGGACCGGACAATGGACCAAGACGAGGAGCAAATTTACGCGCAAGAGTGCGTATTACATTTGAGGAAGCAGTTTTCGGCTGTGAGAAACAGATCGAGATCACATTAAAAGATGAGTGTACCACCTGTGGCGGTTCCGGTGCGAAACCGGGAACAAGCAAAGACACCTGTCCAAAATGTGGTGGAAAAGGAAAAGTTATGTACACCCAGCAGTCACTCTTTGGTATGGTACAGAATGTACAGACCTGTCCGGAATGTGGTGGAACAGGACAGATCATCAAAGAAAAATGTAAAGACTGTCATGGAACAGGCTATATTGCAAAGAGAAAGAAGATTAGTGTTATGATCCCGGCAGGAATTGACAATGGTCAGAGCGTGCGCATCCGTGATAAAGGCGAGCCGGGCATCAATGGCGGTCCAAGAGGCGACCTGTTAGTAGAAGTTATGATCAGCGGTCATCCGATCTTCCAGAGACAGGATACCAACCTTTATTCTACAGCACCAATCTCTTTTGCACAGGCAGCACTTGGTGGAGAAGTCCGTATCAGTACCATAGATGGGGATGTCTTATACGATGTGAAACCGGGAACACAGACAGACACAAGAATCCGGTTAAAAGGAAAAGGTGTGCCGTCACTTCGAAATAAGAATGTCCGTGGTGACCACTATGTTACCTTAGTGGTACAGGTGCCGACAGGCTTAAGCAGTGAGGCAAAAGAGGCATTGCGTAAATTTGATGAGGTCAGTGGCAATTCCTTAAACAGCCAGAATGGGGCAGCCGGAAATAAAGAAAAACCGGAAAAATCAAAGAAAAAAGGATTTATGGGAAAAATCAAAGAAACCTTAGATGATATTTAAAGATATTTAAGATCACATAAAAAATTCCATACAAAACATGCAGTCAGTGCCAAGGGCAGGATTCCTAGGAGTCACACCTTGGCACTTGCTATTTTATTTTAGATAGTATAAAATTAGGTGGAATAGCAAAAATGCACAAAGTATGCAAAGCGGCGGGTCAGGCGAAGATACAAAGGAGCGGATAGCATGGGAAAAGCTCAGAATAGCAATGCCGAGCATTTTCAGCAATGGTGCTTTCAGGAAACCGCAAAGTTAGAACGGAAGAGGAAAGAACTAGAGCGGGAAGAAAAACTGTTAGAACAGGAAAAAAGTCTTTTGAATATGAAGTTAGATATTCTGAAAGAAGAATACCGTAAGTTAGCGGATGAAAAAGAACAGTTCAAGCGCGAAAAACAGTATCATGCATGGGAAGAGCAGAAGCGTGAACAAAAAAAAGAGCGGAAGGCCTATGAGAGCGAAAGCACGCTGACCATGAAACCGGAGCTGTTTTTTCGGGGAGTAGGAAATGAGCTGATGTTAAAAAAGCGTTATAAGGATCTGATCAAAATATATCATCCGGACAATGTGGCGGGCGATACCAGAACCGTTCAGGAAATCAATAAAGAATATGAGAAAATGAAACAATTGTTTTTATAAAGATTAGGGTGTCAAAAGGCGGTTTCAAGTTTTTTGATCGGCAACTTGCACAAAGCCGAGTCTATTTTGTTCCGTTGTACGAAAATAAGAAAATCTAAGTCTGCCTGAGTCAGGTTGTGATGGAGTGACGTGTACGTCTTAAACACCCCGTCCATGGGGTGCTAAGACTTTTGCTGCCGTCCATGGCAGCAAAACACTATACATGAACAGCCAGACTAAGATTTACTAATTTTCTCCCAAAGTCACAAAAGCAGTCT
>JABLTS010088897.1_pt1 | contig 16781 bp, 12 predicted proteins | sample 7160081 | NCBI WGS metagenome assembly JABLTS01 (sample SAMN14651231, study PRJNA627086) | human gut metagenome | isolation source: feces | host: Homo sapiens | reverse complement strand
TAATAAAACAATGGAAAAAATTGTTGATATTAGCGGTAAAATTTCAGATAACAAATATATATCAGCTATCTCTAAAGGAATATCAGCTTTAATTCCTTTCACAATGGTGCAGGCAGTATTTTCAATTATTGCTAATCCACCAGTAACAGCGGAACTTATTGCAAAAGGGGGCTTATGGGCTTTACTAACACCATGGTTTAATTTTGCAACAGCTAATAAAGCAGTACTTGCAGCACCAGCTAATTTAATCAGTGCATTATTTGCACTAATAGCAAATTATAATATTGCTTATCAGTTGGCTAGTCATTATAAACAAAATGCTAAAATAACATCAATGCTTTCAGTAGTAGGATTTGTTTTAGTAGCTTCTCCTTTAGAAGGGGGTGCACTATCTACTGCTTATTTAGGAACACAAGGTTTGTTTGTTGCAATTATATTAGCAATTGTAGCAGTTGAAATTGTTCATTTCTGCGAAGCAAAGAATATTGTAATTAAGTTGCCAAAAGAAGTTCCACCAATTGTTTCTTCATCTTTCACAGCTATTATTCCTTTGCTATTAACAGTTATCTTATTTTACGGATTAAGTTTAGTGGTTGTCGATGCAACTGGACTGACACTTCCTGCAGCAATGATGAAATTGATTACACCAGCTATTAATAGTGTTAATTCAGTAGGGGTAGTTCTGTTGATAGGTATTTTGTGCCAATTATTATGGAGTATTGGTATACATGGTGGAGCAATTGCTTGGGCAGTATTAGGGCCAATTTTAATGCAGGCAGTTGCGATGAATGGAGAATTAGTTGCAGCTGGTCAAGCACCTGTTTTCTCTCCAGTGTTCTTGTATACATTTGTTTCTTGTGGCGGAAGTGGTTGTTGCATGGCATTATCATTCTTATGTTCTAAATCTAAGTCTAAGCAACTAAAAGCCGTTGGAAGAGCATCATTAATTCCCTCTATATGTTCTATTACTGAACCTATAACATTTGGTGCTCCAATTGTATATAATCCATTATTAGCTATTCCATTTATTTTAGTTCCTACAGTTAATAGTGTTTTGGGATTAATTCTATTTAAAACAGGAATCTTACCGCTTCCATATATTGGAGTATGGACACTAATGCCAGTTGGTATTGGTGAATTCTTAAAATCAATGAGTTTTAGATCATTTATAATTGCATGGTTAATGGTCGTTTTAGGAGCCTTGATTTATTACCCATTCTTCAAGGCATATGAAGCTAAATTATGTCAACAAGAAGCAGAAATGGATACAAATAATTAATTGATCAATTTTAATTTTAATAAGTAAGAAAGAGGGCATATTTGCCCTTTTTCAAACAAAGAAAGGTATATATGGAAAAAATATATTTAGGTGGTGCATTAGCTGCAAATCAATGTGAAGGTGCGTGGAATGAGGATGGTAAAGGCATCGCAATTTCTGATGTTATGACAAACGGAAATAAAAATAAACCACGCACTTGGAGTTTTGAAATAGATGAAAATGAAACATATCCTTCACATGTAGCAATAGATTTTTATCATCATTATAAGGAAGATATTTCTTTATTTGCAGAAATGGGCTTTAAAATGCTTCGACTTAGTATCAGTTGGTCAAGAATATTCCCCAATGGTGATGATGAGTTTCCAAATGAAAAAGGAATACAGTTCTATAAAAATGTGTTTGAAGAATTAAAAAAATACAATATTGAACCATTAGTAACAATTTCTCATTTTGATATTCCACTAAATTTGGTAAAAAAATATAACGGGTGGACAAATAAAAAATTAATAGATTTATTTTTGAATTATGCACAAGTGGTATTTGAAAACTATTCAAACTATGTTAATTATTGGATTTGTTTTAATGAAATAAATGCATTATGTATAGCGGGTGGAGTAATATGCGGGGGTTATTATAGTGGAGAAAAAAATGGTAAATTATCTAAAATCCCTGCAATGGATCATCAAAACGATGTTGATAGATTTCAGTCACTTCATAATCAAATTGTTGCTTCTGCCAAAGCAAGCATACTTGGTAAAAAATATAATCAGAATGCTAAATTTGGGGTAATGATTGCACATTGTACTACATATCCACTTACATGTGATCCTGATGTAGTTCTTTTAGCGCAAAATGATGATGAAGAAATTAATAATTTAGTATTAGAACCAATGTGCAATGGTGAGTACTCAAATATTTTTTATAAAGTATTAAATAATCTTAATGTAACAGTTGATATTTCTGATGAAGAGAAAAAGAATATTAAAGATGGAGTGTGTGATTTTATATCATTCAGTTACTATCAATCTAGATGTGCTTCAACAGATGAAAGTGCAAAAAGAACTGCGGGTAATCTTCTTGGAGGAGTTGTAAATCCATATTTAAAACAGTCTGAATGGGGATGGCAAATCGATCCAGTTGGTTTAAGATATACAATTAATAAATTATATAGAAGGTATAAAAAACCAATAATGGTTGTAGAAAATGGTTTAGGAGCAGTTGATATATTAAATGAAGATAAAACTGTTCATGATCCATACAGAACAGCCTATTTAAAGGCACATCTAGAACAATCTTTAAAAAGTATAGAAGATGGTTCAGAATTATTAGCTTATTTATGGTGGGGCCCTATAGATATTATTTCAGCATCAACAGGCGAAATGAAGAAAAGATATGGATTTATTTATGTGGATGTTGATGATAAAGGTGAAGGCTCATTAAAGAGATATAAAAAAGATAGTTTTAAAGAATATCAAGAAATCATACAATCATATTATTCATCAAAATAATTTAGATACTTAGAAGGATGAAAAGTTAAGATTCATTGCGAAAAAAAGACGTATTACTTATGATGTGATGCGTTTTTTTTATGAAAATAGATATAATTTAGTTGGGCAAGTATATGAATGTTATTAATAATTTGTTTAAAAAATATCTTAATGATAGAAATGAAGAATACAAAAATATTTCGCAGGAAATATCGAAAAGTATTCTTTTTATGAATGAGGTAACACAAAAAAAAGAACTAATTGAGTTATCTAAGTATTCTGATGAAATGTCAGATTTAAGGTTATTATTCTCGAAAGCAAATGATTTGAATAATAAATTTATTTTAATAAAAGGTGATGCAATTAACGAATTTCAATCATTATTTTCTAAATTTGAAAAAGAATATAATTCATTTGAAAGTCTTGTTGATAAACATAATCAAGTGTATCTAAAAGAAAAAGTTCAAAATGTGAGAGAAATGATTGGACAAGTAGAAGGTCATGATTTAGACAATCAACAAATAATATGTATATTAAAAGACAGCTACAATCAAAATGTTGTTGCTGGAGCTGGAACAGGCAAAACAACAACCATTATTGGAAAAATAAAATATTTACTCAAATCAGAACAATACAAGCCTGAAGAAATTTTAGTTCTTTCTTTTACTCATGCTGCAGCATCCGAAATGAAAGCTCGTCTTCAAGAAGAAACTTCTAATAATATATGTGTTTCTACATTTCATAGGTTTGGATACAGCGTTTTGACTTCAGTTGAAGGCAAAAAACCAAACATTTTTACAAAATCTGCTTCACCTATTCTTGAAGAAGAATTAAGAAAACAGTTAAATGATTTCAAATATAAAAAGAACTTTTTGAGATTTATAAGTAGACAAGGTATTCACGAACAAACAGATTTATCGGAAAACATACGCAATATTGAAGAATATAAAAATTATATAAATAAATATAAACCTATAACATTTGGTAAAGAACTTGTAAAAAGTTATGGTGAGCTCAAGATTGCTAACTTTTTACGAGAAAATGGAATTTATTATATTTATGAGAAAAGCTATGAATACGACACAGCTACAGAAAAGTTTGCACAATATAAACCCGACTTCTATTTAACAAAATATAATATTTATATAGAATATTTTGGAATTGATAAAAATGGTCATGTTCCAGACTGGTTTGAAGGGGATAATCCTACTTTAAGTTATTCAGAAGGAATGAAATGGAAAAGGAAAATTCACAAAAAATATGGAACGAAACTTATAGAATGTTATGCATATGAAGATTTTGAAGGAAATTTAGAAGAAAATTTAGAAAAGAAATTAAAAGAACAAAATGTAGAATTTAGAAATATCCCATTAGAAGATATTTTTATCGAAAAAAAAGAATATCAAAAAATTATTCATAGTTTTATTTCTACAGCATTAACAATAATCAATTTATCTAAGAATAATAATATTAATGCAGAGGAATTACTTGAAAAATCAAAAGAAAATAAAAATGCATATTTATTAGCCGATTTAATATTACCTTTAAGAAAAACATATGATAATTATTTATATGAAACTAAACAAATAGATTTTGCAGATATGCTTATTAAAGCAGAATACTATATAAATGATGGTTTATTTAAAAATACATTTAAATATATTATTGTGGATGAATATCAAGATGTTTCTTCGAGTCAATATAGATTGTTGAAAGCATTGCGTAATAACAACGATTTCAAATTATTTTGTGTAGGTGATGATTGGCAAAGTATTTATCAGTTTAATGGCAGTGATGTCAGCTATATTATGGATTTTTCAGAATTTTGGGGTCCAAGTGAAATTAGCAGAATAGAAACAACATATCGCTTTTCACAATCGTTAATTGATATTTCAAGTGAGTTTGTAATGAAAAATCCTAAGCAAATAAGAAAATCACTTCAATCTAAAAATATGGATAATAGTTTAGCTGTTACAGAAATAAAGGGTTTTAATACAAAACTTAGTATCAAATTCATGGTTGATAGAATGTTGGAATTACCAAAAAACTGTTCTGTATATTTACTAGGTAGATATACCTTTGATGCTGACTTATTAAATTATGATTCGAGATTATCGGTTAAATACAATACTTCAACAGGTACACAAAAGGTATATTTTGAAAACAGAAAAGATTTAGATATCACTTTTTATACTGTTCATAAGTCGAAAGGGCTACAAGCTGATTATGTTTTTATATTGAATAATTCATCAGACTTTTTAGGATTTCCAAGTAAAGTAGAAAATACACCTTTAAAGAATATTTTATTGAAACAAGATGATTCTTATGAAAATGCGGAAGAACGTAGATTATTTTATGTTGCATTAACAAGAGCAAAAAAACATGTATTTCTAATTGTAACAAAAAATAGAGAATCTGATTTTATTCAGGAATTAGAAAATACTTATGGATACAGTCAATTAAATGATTTTTATTGCTGTCCTAAATGTGGTGGAAAACTTATTATGTTTCATGGTAAATATGGTGATTTTTTAGGATGCTCAAATTATAAGTTAAATCATTGTAAGTATACGAGAAAAATTATTATGCAGAAGTAAAATTTAATAAAAAATATAGTGTTTAAGCTACGATTTTAACTTTCTAAATTTTAACATTTTCTAAATTTCCGAGTAAATCAAACTTAGAAGCAAGTGGAACTTTGTGGAAACTAAATTCTACTTGCGCTTATATAAAGTCGAATTTAACTTTTCACTTCAGCTTTGTATTAAATGAAATGCTTTATTTCCTCCTCATACTCACATTAAATTCCAATGTGAAGAGGAAATAGAATAAAATCCCCTGTATTTATGTGTTATACAGGGGATAAAGTTATAAATATTACTTATGCAGCTACATCTTCAAATTGTGCATTGTATAGATTTGCATAGAAACCATTCTTTGCAAGTAATTCATCATGTGTTCCTACTTCTACAATATCGCCATGATTCATAACTAGAATCATATCAGCGTTTTTAATTGTAGATAATCTATGTGCGATAACAAAGCTTGTTCTACCTTTCATTAGATTTTCCATACCTTTTTGAATTAGGATTTCGGTACGAGTATCTACAGAAGATGTTGCTTCATCTAGAATTAGAATTTTAGGATCAGCTAAGAAGGCACGAGCAATAGTTAGTAGTTGCTTTTGCCCTTGAGAAATATTAGTGGATTCTTCATTGACAACAGTGTTATAACCATCATCCAGCGTACGAATGAAATGGTCTACATAAGCGGCATCTGCTGCTCTCATAACATCTTCATCAGTTGCATCTTTCTTACCATAACGGATATTTTCCATAATTGTTCCAGAATGAAGCCAAGTATCTTGTAACACCATACCAAAGCATGATCTTAAATCATGTCTAGTTAAATCAGTTGTCTTAATACCATCAATGTATATATCACCACTATTTAGTTCATAGAAACGCATGAGTAACTTAACGATAGTAGTTTTACCAGCTCCAGTAGGGCCAACAATAGCGATTTGTTTTCCTTCTTTCATATATGCACTGAAATTATTGATAACAGTCTTATCAGGCTCATAACCAAAGCATACATTTTCAAAAGATACATTACCTTTGATATTTAATGAACCATCTTCATTTCTGATATTTACTGGATGAACAGGATCAGCACTTTCTTCAGGTTCATCTAAGAATTCAAATACTCTTTCGGCAGCGGCTGCAGTAGATTGTAAGACATTCATAATTTGGGCAGTTTGTGTAATAGGCTGGTTGAAGTTTCTTACATATTGAATAAATGCTTGAATATCACCAATAGCTAAACCATTATGTATTGCAAGATAACCACCAAGTACACAACATCCAACATAACCAATATTACCAATAAAGCTTGTAATTGGTTGCATTAAACCACTCATAAATTGTGATTTCCACGCAGAGTTGTATAAGTTGTCATTTAGTTTTTCAAATTCTTCAATAGATTTATCTTCCCCATTGAAGGCTTTCATGACAATATGACCACCATACATTTCTTCGATATGACCATTCACTTCACCTAATGTTTTTTGTTGAAGAGAGAAGTACTTTTGACTGTGCTTAACAACAAATGCAGCGGTAATACCAGATAGTGGTACAACAATTAAAGCCATTAGAGTAAGCTGCCATGAGATAGAAAACATCATGATTAGGATACCAATAACCGTTACTACAGAAGTTAATATCTGTTGGATAGACTGGTTTAAAGATTGAGAAACAGTATCTACATCATTTGTAACACGTGATAATACTTCACCATGTGTTTGATGATCAAAATATTTTAATGGCAAACGATTAATCTTTTCAGAAATATCTTTACGTAATTTATAAGTTACTTTCTGAGTAACACCTGCCATAATCCAGCTTTGAATATAACTAAACGCTGCAGATAAAATATAAATGATTAATAGTTTTGTAAGAATATCAGCTATTTTATTGAAATCAATTCCACCGTTACCAGTATATTTAAGAGCTAATCCTTCAGCTAGAGTAGTTGTGGCTGTACCTAAGATTTTAGGACCGATAATATTGAAAACAGTAGAAGCAATAGCACAGATAATAATGACTGTAAGTACAGGAGCAAATGGCTTTAAAAATACAAGTAATCTTAATACAGAGCCTTTGAAGTTTTTGGCTTTTTCACCTGGCATCATGCCAGCTCCTCTACCAGGCCCACCCATTCTAGGACCGTTTTGTCTTCTTTCACTCATTTACGGCTAGCTCCTTTCTGCTTAATTGAGAATAAGCGATTTCTTGATAAACAGGGCAGTTCTTCATTAATTCTGCATGTGTACCATTACCAACAATCTTACCTTGGTCTAAGACAATAATCTTATCTGCATGCATGATAGAACTGATTCGTTGAGCAACAATAAATACAGTCGAATGTTTTTCTTTAACCATCTTATTTAACGCTTCACGTAATAAAGCATCTGTATGGTAGTCGAGAGCACTGAAGGTATCATCAAAGATATAAATATCAGCGTTTTTAACTAATGCTCTAGCAATAGATAATCTTTGTTTCTGACCACCTGATACATTAGTACCACCTTGCGAAATTGCTTCTTCAATACCGCTTGGCATTTTAGAAACAAATTCTTTGGCTTGTGATACTTCTAAAGCATTTTCAATAGTGCTGTCGGTTGCGTTTTCATCAGCGTAGCGAAGATTTGATTCGATTGTTCCTGAGAACAATGTGGCTTTTTGAGGGATATACCCGATACGATTACGTAAATCATGTTGCTTAACATCACGTATATCAATATTTCCAATACGTATTGCGCCATCAGTGACATCAAAGAAACGAGGAATTAAGTTGATTAGTGTAGATTTACCAGAACCGGTAGAACCAATAAAGGCAACAGTTTGACCAGGATCAACAGAGAAATCAATATCTTCTAAAACATATTCTTCAGCTTTAGGATATTTGAATGAAACATGATCAAAGTGAATTGTTGCATTTTCTTCAGGTAAAGAAACGGGATTTTCAGGATCTTTAATAGATACTTCTGTGTTTAATACCTCAAATACACGCCCTGCGCTGACACTCGCTCTTGGCAGCATGATAAATATCATAGCTACAATCATAAATGACATAAGTACATGCATCGCATATTGTAAGAAAGCCATAATATCCCCAATCTGCATAACGCCAGCATCAATTTCATTAGCTCCTACCCAGATAATCAAGATAGAAACACTACTCATCAAAAAAGCCATAGTAGGTGAGATAACACCCATTAAACGGTTAACAAATACATTAACTTTGGTAATATCTGTATTTACTTCATCAAAACGTTCTTCTTCTACTTTTTCATTATTAAAAGCACGGATAACTAACATTCCCGATAATTGTTCTCTGGTAACTAAATTTAATTTATCGACTAATTTTTGGATAATCTTAAATTTAGGCATACCTAAAGCAAATGTAGTTAGTAATAATACAAGGATAATTAACACAATCCAACCTAAGATACTTGCCATGCTTGGATAACGTAATACTTTTAATAATGAGGTGATACCCATCATAGGCGCAAATAGTACAATTCTTAGAATCATGTTAATAACATTTTGAATTTGCTGAATATCATTTGTAGTACGAGTAATTAGTGAAGCAGTGGAAAAACGTGAAAATTCATCACTGGAGAAAGATTCAACTTTCTTGAAAACATCATCACGCATATTTTTACATGCTCCCGTAGCTGCTCTACTTGATAAATAAGAAGCGACCATCGCACATAAACTTCCTGCTAAAGAGATAAGTAACATAATGAAGCCTTCACGCATAATATATGCATTTTGTAAGGAACTGATACTTACACCAAGAAATGCATATTCTGACTTTAAAGCCATGATACTTGCGGCTTCAATATTTTCACTTGTGTAACCACTTAGTGACTCATCTACTTTTGAAAGAATACTATCCTTCATTTGAGGGTTATTAGAAATAGCAGAATATAAATCATCTGCACTAGTTATATTCATTTTTTGTAAAAGATCAGGATCATTCAATAACTGTGTTATGAATAATGGCTTTTCCACAATAGTTTTTAATGAAGCATCTTTGTCGGCATTTAGTATATAGATATCTTCTGTTTCATTTAATGGGTATTTTGTTGTATAGGAAGAATTACTTTTTTCGATAAGTTTATAGCTGTTTTCAAAAGTAGTAATATCTTCATCACTCATGAAGTATTCCATATGTTCATAAGTACTTGTGGATAATGCTTCAGGGACAGGACTTGTTATACCGTTATATTGAATACCATTTGTGACAATATTACTCATATAGTCTGGTAGTGCAAGTTCCAGCTGAACCTGTGCAAAGATTAGAAAAATAACTGCTATAACAGATTTCCAAAAAGGTTTTAAATATTTAAGAGCTTTTAGCACGAGTTTACCTCCTTTAAATTCTTAGTTATATTACCACGGTACTATAAATGTGTAAACAAGTAATACAAAAGATAGACAAAAGTACTAAAGTGTGTTATAAACATGGTGGATTTGGGGAAAATATGAAAAAAGAAAATAGTACAAAAGAAGAAATATTACAAAATGCAATTCGCTTGTTTAAAGAAAAAGGATATGATGAGGTTACTTTAAGAGATATTTGTAAAGCATCTAACATATCTAAGAATACATTTTATTATTACTATGATAGTAAAGATGCTTTAATTAAAGGATTATTCTTTTCACTGGTATTTTTAGGGGAAGAAAATATCGTTGCATTAATGCAGATAGAAGATCCATATGAACAATTAATTTACAGTTATAAAACAATTATTCAACATTATGTATATATTGGAAAAGAAATTATCAAAAAAGCATTAGTTTTTAATTTTACACAAATTTCTTCAGAAAACATAAAAGATAAACCAAAAAAACCAGAGCACGATTTTATTCGTGAAGTATTAGTTGGTATATATAAAAGAGCCCAGGAGAAAGAAGAAATACGAACAGATGTTGATGTACGAGAACTAATTAGAATTTCTTTGACATTGTTAGTAGGAACAATTCAAATATGGTCTACAGCTCCATTTGATTTTGATTTAGAAAAGCATTATATGGAAGCTTATGAAATCTTAGTTTGTGGTGAAAAAAAGAAATAGCACAATGACTATTTCTTAAATTCTAGATTTGCGTATATTTTTTCCATTCTTTCATCAGGATAATGATTATCTAAATATGTTTCAAATATATTCTCGGCTGGCTTTTGTTCAGTTCTTTCATACCATCTAAAGACAGTTGCAGCTGACATGAATGAGTTAAATATCATAAAGACTAATAATATTTTAGTGAGTGGTCTACCAATTTTATTTGGGATTTTTAAAATCCATGTGGCCATATATGGATAGATTGTTTTAATCCAGAAAATACCAAGAATTCCCCAGAAAATAGAATAGAGTAAGCAAATACGACCATTGAGGTTGTAAGGAATATTACTGTAGTCCCAGCTTGTAGAACCAAAGGCGATTTCTTGAAATAAGCTACATAAATATTCGACTACAGAACCGCTGATAAAACCACCAATAAACGAATAAACAGCTGAACGGTTACGATATTTATATAAGCTGTATGTTAAAGCAAGAGCTCCAAAACCATACACAAGGTTGAATGGTCCATAGATTAAGCCAACTCTACTTTCATAATGACCTCTAGTAATAATGCACCATAAAGTTTCGATAACTACACCTGCAAACGAACCGATAAAGAATACCCAGAATAATTTATGGAAAGTCGCTCCAGCTGCAAAATGACTGGTTTCTTTTTCTTCATAGTCAATTTCAGCATTTGTAGGTTTAACTGGCAAGATACGAAATTTTTTTGCTTTCTTTTTTTCGAATCTTTCCGTTTCTTTAACTCTTGTTTTTAATTCGTCAGACTGGTTGCGTAGTTTTACGGCAAAACTGCCATATGTTTCACTGGCACCTTTTAATAAATCGGATTCTTCCAGCATTGCACTTTTTAGACGAGGCATATTGATGCCATCGGCTGTACCTTTAGCAAGCTCATCATATTGTGAGTTTAGAGTAGCGATTGTATCATTTTCTAACTCTTTTAATTCTTGCATCGCCTCACTGTAGCGATAACGAATTTTTTGATTGATATCATTTGTATTCTTAGCGTTTTTCTTTTTCTTCATATATAAAAATTACAATTCTTTTTCTTTTCTTCTTAATTGGTATTCACCAGTTACTTCTAAAGAGGAACCTTCATCAAGTTGGACTCTACCACTTCTACATTCTTTGACTCTTCCTAAAGCATCTTTCACATGCATTCCATGGTCTTTTAAAGGAGATACATAATAAGTTCCAGGTAATATATTTTTAGGGATTGAATAAATACCAGGAGTAATTGTCATGGTATTATCACTTGATAAATAAATTAAGTTACCACTCTTATTACTTTGAACAGCAGCAGCTTTCAAAAATAAAGCTTCACGCATGTAAAATAAATCGGCATGTGCCACATTATATTTAAATGTTTTTCCTTTTTCATTTACTACGATAGTTTTTAGTTCACTGTTATTATGAATCATATTTGTTAAACGATGACAGTTAATAAAATTATCGGAAATAAAATATAAAGCTGCATCTGTTTCATATAACTTTCCTTTAATAGTCGCTGTACCATTTTCAGCTTCTACAGAATATAACTGATCAAAGTCTTTTCTTGTAATATCCGCAATACGCTTATTCTTTTTTTCCTGTGGCACAAGACTACTTAATACGGTGATAGAAGAATCAACTACATTAATCGCTCTTTCACCATCATGTAATAACATATTAGGTAATGGAAAAAACTTGGCAATTATTTCTTCGGGTGTATGTTGTTCCAGGTAATTACCAATAATCATATTGCGCATAGAAGGTTCATTAGTAACAAGTAACTGAAAAATATCATAACGAACAGGAAGACCGTATCTTTCGATAATTTTCTTACATCTTTTACATATGCTATGTCCATCTTTTAAAAGCTCTGGTTTATTGAAGAGACCTTTTGGCTCATCCAAACAGAAATCACAAATTTTACTTTTAGCCATAAATGCCTCCTAAAAATATTATACAAGAAAGATAATGCAGATGAATCAAATTAGTACTAGTCAAAATTACAAAAAGGTCAAATTATGCAAGTGATGATAACTTGCTTGTCTTAATGACAACGATTAGTTTCATGTCTTTTGTTAGTGGTAACAACGGATCAATCTCGGTTTCAACATTATCATCTTTTTTAATAGCAACTACATTTAAAGAATATTCTGATCTTAAATGTAATTCAGCTAGATTTTTACCCAACCACTCTTTTTTAACTTCAAGTTCAGCAATTGATACTTTGTCAGATAGTTCCATCATATCGACAAAATTTGATGTTAATAGATTTTTAGCTAAACGAGCACCTGATTCTGCTTCTGGGAAAACAATTTTATCAGCACCAATCTTTTGTAATATTTTTTGATGCATGAAGCTTCCGCATTTTGCAATAACCATAGGAACACCAGCTTCTTTACATAATAAAGTAGCCATAATACTTGCATCTAAGGAACTTGCAATAGCGATAACCACAACATCCATATTCGCTATACCAAGTTGTTCTATAACGGCTGAATCAGTAATATCAGCACATTTACATACAGGTAAGCCAAGGCTTGCTTCTTCAACGATATCTTCATCTTTATCAACAGCGATAACATCAGCACCATGAGCTACTAATTCTTCAGCAATTGCTCGGCCATATCTTCCTAAACCAAAAATAGCGAATGATTTTTTCTTTGACATAAATACTCCTTTATCCAACACTGATTTCTTCAATTGGATTTCTAATTAAGTTATCTTTTTTATCTTTTTTATAGAATGCAACAGCGATAGAAATTGGACCAATTCTACCAAAATACATGGTAACGATAATGATTAATTTACCAATAAGAGGCAAAGTACTTGTTAAGTCTCTACTTAAACCAACTGTTGCAGTAGCACTGATTGTTTCAAATAGTATATCAAGTAGTGATGTATGAATTACACACGATAATAACATGCTGGAAATAAAAGCGGTGAAAAAAGAGAAAGTCGTTACTGCCATAGCTTTACGTATTGCGGTATCTGACAAGCGACGATTAAATAAGGATACATCATTTCTATTTTTAACTACTGCAATAGATGTTAGTAATAAGATAACAATTGTTACAGTCTTGATACCACCAGCCGTTCCTACAGGAGAGCCACCTATAAACATTAATATTAATGCTAATAAAGAAGAGGCATTGGTTAAATCTTTTTGAGGAATTGTTGCAAATCCTGCGGTTCTTGTTGTGATGGATTCAAATAAAGAAACTGTTATTCTTTGTGGCAAGGAATAATCTTGCATTGTTAAAGGATTATGATACTCAAAGACAAAGAATAATAATGCTCCACCAAAGATAAGAATAAATGTACTTGTAAGAACAATCTTGCTATGTAATGTTAAACGTTTAAAGAAATGCTTCTTCTCTTTATAGTCTTTTAATACTTTAAAAATATCTAGATAAACATTAAAACCAAGACCACCCATAATAATAAGCAAGGAAGTAATAATATTAACAGGAATATTAAAACGATAATTATATAAACTATCTGGTGAAATAATATCTAAACCAGCATTGCAGAAAGCTGAAATAGAATTAAATATAGATATCCATATACCTCTTAAACCAAACTCTGGAATAAAGATAAGCATGTACGTTAAGGCACCGCAACCTTCTATAAATAAGGTATATTTGATGACCTTTCTAACAAATTTAATCATGCCTGATAGAGTGTTTAAGTTAAAAGCATCCTGTATGATGATACGATCTGATAAACCAAGATGTTTACCAGCTAATAACATAGCAACAGTGATAATTGTAATAACACCTAAGCCACCAATCTGAATAAGAATCAAGATAACAATTTGTCCAAATATACTCCATGAAGAAACAGTCGGAACAGTAACAAGGCCTGTAACACAAGTTGAAGTGGTAGCGGTAAATAAAGCGTCTATATAAGATATAGATACGTCATGAGCGTGACTTATAGGTAAAGCTAATAATATACTTCCAATAAGAATTACGATAAGAAACCCCGAAAGTATAATTGCTGTAGAAGATAATCTTTTTTTATTCATGACTAGGTTATAGCATTTTAAAACCTTTGATTCAACAAGCTTGATAAAAGTTATGAAAAGATATGGCAAGAATTATCCGCAATAGAAAAAGATATTTTAATTGCCATGACTCAAATAAAATCCAAAAAAGTGAAAGATATTCGTGAAGTTCTAAATCTAATGATTTTTCTGTATATAGAACTAGATTAATAAGGAAAGGGGTAGTTTATTCTCCTTCTTATGGTGAATTGGATTTTACATTACCTTTATTTGATAAATTTGTGTTAGATCAAGCATAAAAAAGTATAATTTATAGCAACTTAACTGTATTGTTAGCAAAACTTATACATGATATATTATGTTTACACAAGGACAATTCGATGAATAATCATCGATTCAAAAAATGGAGATTTATGATTTGCCAATAGAGTTATTTTCTTTGTTGATTATTTGAATATATTTTAGAAGAAATGCTTTTGATGAAGGGAGTTGAATTGTTGCATGCGTAAAATTTTTGATTATATATGCAGTAAATTATATAGAAAAGAATCAAGTATATTTATTGAAAAATATCGTGAAGCTAGAAAAGATAATAAAAGATATTATTATTTAGATGAGTCAAAATACAAAATCACAGATACTCAAATAGTCATTTATAACTTGTATTTTTATATAAAAAAATATGCCTCTCCTATAACGGTAACAATATTTGTACCACTTGTGAGTTCTGAACCGATTACACTTAAATCGTTTTTTGTTTTATATATTGGCTTATTATTTATAGTCATGTTACTAGTTCACATTGTTGGTTCAGCATTATTAAATATATTTGTTTTTATCTCTTCTAAAAGTCAAATATCAGCAAAATAAAAAGGAAAGTACAGCGATGAAAAATTAGGTTGCTGTACTTTTATTCAGCTTCGCTCCAATATATGAAAAAAGTTGTTGACAAGCCGTTTTACATCTAGTAGACTAGTCATGCTTAGTGAAAAAAGGCTTTGCTCATGTCAAAGCCTAAATTTAGGCTAAGAAATGGCACGCTCGAGAGTGTGTGCATAAAAAGGAAGGAGCAATAAATGCCTACAATAAATCAGCTTGTACGCAAAGGTCGTACAGACAAGGTTACAAAGTCTAAGTCTCCTGCTTTGAACAGAGGATTCAACTCTCTTCAAAAGAAGCCAACAAAACTTAGTAGCCCTCAAAAACGTGGTGTTTGTACTCGTGTAGGTACAATGACACCTAAAAAACCAAACTCTGCATTACGTAAATATGCCCGTGTACGTTTATCAAACGGTATGGAAGTAACAGCATATATTCCAGGTGTTGGACACAACTTACAGGAACACAGTGTTGTTATGATTCGTGGCGGACGTGTTAAGGATTTACCAGGTGTTCGTTATCATATTATCCGTGGTACATTAGACTGCGCTGGTGTTAACGATCGTAACCAAAGCCGTTCCCTATATGGAACAAAGAAGCCAAAGGCTAAGAAGTAGAAAGGAGAACAGTAAATATGCCAAGAAAAGGTTATGTAGCTAAACGTGACGTATTACCTGATCCAATCTACAATTCAAAACTTGTTACTAAATTAATTAACAAGATTATGATTGATGGTAAACGTGGAACAGCTCAAACAATTCTTTACAATGCATTCGCAATTGTAGAAGAAAAAACAGGACAAAATGCGATGGAAGTATTCGAAAAAGCTTTAGGTAACGTTATGCCTATGCTTGAACTAAAGGTTCGTCGTGTTGGTGGTGCTAACTATCAAGTACCAGTTGAAGTTAGTGCTGAAAGAAAATTAACATTAGGTTTAAGATGGATTGTTAACTATTCAAGACTTCGTCATGAACCAACAATGGAATTAAGACTAGCTCACGAAATTATGGATGCTGCTAATGGAACAGGTGCATCTGTTAAGAAGAAGGACGACACACATAAGATGGCTGAAGCTAACAAGGCTTTCGCTCACTATCGTTGGTAATAGGGGAAAAATATGCCTAGAGAATTTCCGTTAAATAAAATTCGTAATATCGGTATCATGGCTCACATCGATGCTGGTAAAACAACAACAACAGAACGTATTCTTTATTATACAGGTAAGATTCACAAGATTGGTGAAACACACGATGGTGCGAGCCAAATGGACTGGATGGCACAAGAACAAGAACGTGGTATTACTATCACTTCTGCTGCCACAACATGTCATTGGCAAGATTGCCAAATTAACATTATCGATACACCAGGCCACGTTGACTTCACAGCTGCAGTTGAACGTTCTCTACGTGTATTAGATGGTGCTGTAACAGTACTTGACTCAAAAGCAGGTGTTGAACCTCAAACAGAAACAGTTTGGAGACAAGC
>JABLTS010123158.1_pt1 | contig 17014 bp, 16 predicted proteins | sample 7160081 | NCBI WGS metagenome assembly JABLTS01 (sample SAMN14651231, study PRJNA627086) | human gut metagenome | isolation source: feces | host: Homo sapiens | reverse complement strand
CTGCTGCGCCGGTAAAGGGATACCTATAGCCCTCCCCCATCTCCTCGCTGCTCTTTTGTATTGGAGTGCGCTCAGTCTTTTGACCGTATTCCCCGCCGCCGGATATAAAGCCCATGGACAGCCTGGACACGGGTAATATCATCGTCTCTCCAGCAGTAAGTATCGGTTTTCCGATTACGGTGTTAACGTCCACCATTTCTTTGAGCTGCTCCATGGTGGTCCTCATTATGTTTTCAACAGGGTGCATTTTGATATTTCTCCTCCCGTTTGGTTTTACCTCGCCGCTTTGCTTCGGCAAATATAATCTGCGCCGGGATTATTTGGGCTATCCCTTCCAAATTTATGCAAAAGGCGTTTCGCTCAAGGGCAGGCCGTATATCGGCGCATATATCTCCGGCGCCGGATAGGGCGCAAGCTGTCAGCCCAAGTTCACGCATTATCCCCGCTATTATAACCGTCTTTGCCCCATCGCCGGCCATGCCAAATTCACCCATTATATACAGGCGCCTTATAATAATTCCCTTTCTTATCGATTGTAATATACTGCCGCCCCGCCTTTGCCGTTTGAGCTTTATCCTTCTGCCGTTTATCCGTATATCCGCCTCCAACGGCAGCCAGACCGCAAGCGCGTCCGCCTTTATTCTTATTGTACCAAGCACGCATATATCGGCCTGTACCTCCCCAAAACGCGGCTTTACCCTCGCCCTGGCATTTATCTCCACAGGGCATACGAGCGCGGCGCAAAGCATTATAAGAATCGCAGCAAACAAAAAAAGGACTACTTTCATAGCCCTTAGTATTGTTTGCTTTGGTAAAAATTATGAAGGCTTTTCCTCGCCGCTATCGGCTTCTATGGCAAATGCGCCGTATTCAGGCAGCTCCTCGATGGAGTGTAACCCAAACTGCCGCAAAAAGGCGTCCGTAGTGCCAAACATCATAGGCCGCCCTACGGAATCCCTGCGGCCCAGCTCCCGTATGAGCCCCAGCTTCAATAGCTGGCTCACGGAATAATCGCATCTCACCCCTCGGACGGCCTCTATATCCGCCCTGGTGACAGGCTGCTTGTATGCCACTATGGAAAGCGTCTCCAGCATGGCCTGAGTAAAACTCTTAGTCTGGGCAGGCTGAAGCAGCTCTTCAACGTAGCTGGCGTATTTTTTGTTGGATACAAGCTGCACCGTGTCGTCGGTTATGTATAGCTGTATGCCTCGCTCCTCCTGGCGATACTGCTTTTCCATGTTGTGTATTATTGCGTTCATCTCTATGCCTGTTATATCCAGCGCACGCTGGAGCTGTACCAGCGACACCGGTTCTCCGGACACAAAGAGTATGCACTCAATTGCCGAATAGCGTTCGTCCTGCATCGTTTGCTTTTCCTTTTACTGTTCGTCCATGTACTCCGCGTCCTCGTCGTCCTCCCGGAGTTCTTTGGCGGTTATCGTTATCTTTTCGTAAGGCCTTGGCTGCTTTATGCTTATCTCACCTCTCATGAGCATATCGAGCAGCGCCATGAAGGTAACTATCATCTCCATCTTTGGTGCATCGTCCTCAAACAGCTCCTCAAAGGGCACGCTGACCTTGTCTCTCAGTACGTCACGTATTTTTACCAGCTGCCGTCGTATTGTGAAGCGGTCATCCATTACCTCCTGAGAGTTTATCTCACGCTGTTTTTCCTCCCTGCGCTTGTCCATAAGCTCGGCAAAGGCGTCAAACAGACTCTGAACTGAGGATTCCTCCAAGATTATCTCCTGGGGCGGGAGCACAAACTCCTCCGGCAGCTTTGCATATATGCCCCGCGCACCATCCAGAAGCGAACGGAGCTTCTCACCCGTTTCTTTTGCCGCCCTGTATTCACGCAGCTGGCGTATGAGGGCATCGGCGGGATCCTCTTCCTCGGTGTTTTCCTTCGGGGGCTTCGGCAGAAGCGACCGGGATTTTATATACACCAGCGTCGCCGCCATGGTAATGAATTCGCTGGCGGTATCCATATCCTGCGTGTCTCTCTGACCCATGTATTCAAGGTACTGGGCGGTTATCTCGGATATGAAAATATCCTTGATATCCACCTCTGCCTGCTCAATAAGGTGAAGCAGCAGATCCAGAGGCCCCTGGAATTCTTTAAGGTTTACCTCGTATGCCATGCTACATCAGCCCTAACAGGCCGTATATGGCTGCGCATATGTTCATCATTCCGGACATCAGGAAGTTCACTGCGGATGACATAATGCCGTCCAGCCAGTTGGTCATAAGCAGCACTATAAGTATCACAAAGCCGTACTTCTGCAGGAACATAAACGGCTTCGGACCGATGCTGCGCATAAAAAGGCAGGAGGCCACATGGAAGCCGTCGAGGGGCGGTATAGGCAGTATGTTGAACACGCAGAGGCCCAGATTTATAAAGTAGAAATAATAGAATATGGTGTTGAGGGCGGCGTTGCCGGCCTTGCCTGCCACCATCAGACCAAAAAATATGAGCATGGTAACAAAAGCCAGCACGAGGTTCATAGCCACGCCTGCCAGAGATACTATTATCTCGTCCCTTCTTGGGTGCTTGAAGTTGCGTGTGCTTACGGGCACAGGCTTTGCCCAGCCGAAGCGCACCAGCATCATCATTATGAGTCCTATTAGGTCAATATGGGCAAGGGGATTCAGCGTCATTCTGCCCAAATTGTAAGCGGTAGGATCCCCCAGCTTATATGCGGCATAGGCATGAGCCCACTCATGGAAGGCCAGCGCCACTAAAATGGCCGGCATCCTGTAAAGCAGCTCCATTACATAGGAGCCGAGGGAGCCAGATATTCCGTTTGCGATACTGTTAAGCAATTGCATTTCTCCTATCACAATAGTTGGTTTTATTATACGCTATTGCTCAAAAGTATGCAACCGCAGAGCCTTCAGGCATGCAGCCATTCACAAAGTATCCGCCCTGCATAGTGCGCTGTGCCCGCGCGGGGTATATCAGCCGAGGATACCAGTTCCACCTTGGCTATTTGCTCGCCGTCAAGACTGTAGGTGATGCTGCCCAGCACGTCGTTTTTTGATACCGGCGCTTCCAGCATATCCGGTATGTCTTTATCTGATTGCAGCTCGGCGTTTTTCGGCAGCAGGCACACAACCCCTTCTCTCGCTGTAAGTTCTGCTACGGAAGCTGTTCCGTTTTTTACCTCAACCGCCGCGATGCGCTCGCCCTGTTTTGCCACCGTCTTTATATCGTATGCGGCGAAAGCATATTCCAGCATCGCCTTTGCCTTAGCCGCCCTTTCGGATGAGTTTTTAGCGCCTATCACGGCGCAGATAAATACGGCGCTCCCGCGCTTCGCTGAAAATATGCCGCAGTATCCGGCCTCGGCCGATGAGCCGGTAGCTACGCCGTTTGTGCCCACGCAGCTCTTTATAAGCTTATTTGAACTTGCAAGCTCCGTCGTCCTGCCGTCCTCATGCTGTATACTGTCGTAGAATATGCCGCTGTACAACGAAAAGCATTCGCTCGTGCTCAGTTTGCCGCCTATCCTTACAAGATCATCGGCTGAAAGCCTGACACTGCCGTTGGCTATTTCCCCGCTTTCCGCCTGTATGCCCATGCTATTCAGCTTTTCCGCCGCCGCCATGGCGCAGGCCTCTATGGAGCCGTATGCCGCCTCGCCCAAGGCATATATGGCGTCCCCCGCGCATATCACCGCCGCCGCTTTCAGGAGCATGGATACCTCGGCGTTCTCGTATGCGTCCAGGAAAGCGGTGGGACCCGGCACCCTTGCCGCCTCGCGGCTGACGATGACTTTATCCGTAAGCGCCAGCCCGCCGCCGTCTATTTTATCGCAGGCAGCCAGCAGCAGCGGCAGCCGCCCCAGACCTCCCACCTCCAGCCTTTCGGCCGAATTGTATTCAATTATGCTCTGACCATCCTGGCTGCACAATACAGCCGCCTTCATGCCGGATACGTCCACCGGATATTCCTCACCGTATGCCGCTCCAAAGCTTATGAGCAGTACCACAGCCAACAGCGTCCCCGCCAACCTTTTACCCATAAAAAGACCTCCTTTGCCGTTATTTAATAATATTAGGCAAAGGGGGCCATTATTGCGCCATGTATTAAATTTTTACTGTATTTCCTTCAGGAAGGAGGTACCTGTTCTCCAGGATTCGCCTGTTATATACTCATATACGGTACAGCCTATATCAGCAAAGGTCTCTCGTGTGCCTATTGTCACGCCTTCCTTAAGCTTTTTACCATACACCAGTATAGGTATATACTCCCGGGTATGGTCAGTTCCGGGGAAAGTGGGATCGCAGCCATGGTCGGCAGTAACTATGAGTATATCCTCGTCGGTCATCGCACCCATTATCTCCGGCAGCTTGCTGTCAAAATACTCCAGAGCCTTGCCGTAGCCCTCTACGTCGTTGCGGTGTCCGTACAGCGCATCGGTATCCACCAGGTTGGTAAATATAAAGCTTCCGACGCCGTTCTTCAGGAAATCTATGGTGGCCTCAATGCCTGCCGGGTTGTTGGTGGTATGATTTACGGTGGTTATGCCCCGCTTGTGGAATATATCCTCTATCTTGCCAACGGCCACAGTCTCAAAGCCCTTTGCGGTAAGGCCGTCTAATATGGTGTCCTCTATCGGAGGTATGGCGTAATCCCTGCGGTGCTCCGTGCGGGTATACTTGCCGTTTCCGCCTACGAACGGACGTGCGATGACGCGGCCCACAAGGTCGTCGCCAACCAGTATCTCCCTTGCCTTTTGGCACATGGAGTACAACTCGTCAAGAGGTATTACATCCTCATGGGCGGCTATCTGAAATACGCTGTCCGCAGATGTATATATTATTGGCTTACCCGTAGCCACATGTTCATCGCCCAGTTCCTGAATTATAACGGTGCCTGAGGCAACGCAGTTGCCAAGGGTGCCGCGACCTATGGCCTTCTCGAATTTATCCATTATATGTTTGGGAAAACCGTTAGGATAGGTCTTGAAAGGATTGTCCATTATAATGCCGGCCATCTCCCAATGACCGCAGGTCGTATCCTTTGCCTTGGTTTTTTCCATCGCCCTGCCATAGCAGCCTATTATCTTTCCGTCGTATCCGCCCAGTTCGGCGCCTTCTATATTGCCTATACCGAAAGAGCGCATATTGGGTATATCCAGATGACCGCGCTTTTTATATATGTTGCAGAATGTATTCGCCCCCACGTCGCCGAACTCGGCGGCATCCGGAAGGTAGCCTATGCCGGCGCTGTCAAGCACAATTATAGTTGCTCTTTTCCTTGCCATTATTTTAAGTTCCCTTCGTTATGCATTTTCTTTTGTGCTATGATTTTACCACCGGTCGACGGCTCCGTCAAATCATTTGGATAGCATGGCTACCATCCTTATGACGGAAGGCAGCACTATCCCCTCCGTTAATGCGCCCGCCGCGAACAGCGCCATCTTCATTCCCAGCGCCTCCCCCTTGGTTACGCTCTTTTCCGAAGACCTGACTATAAGCCCCATACAAAGGCACAGCCCTCCCATGAAGGACAGGGCTATTATCGGTATACCAATAAGCCCAGGCCAGTCCTCTATCACGGTTCGGGTAAAAAGACCCATTAAAAACGATTTTATCCATAACGCCGTTGTTTTAAGGATACTGCCGGGCAACACGTTCTTAGCTATCGCCGCCATCGAGTACAGCATAGCCGCAGACAGCAGCCCATATCCCGACAGCCTCAAAAGCCCAGCTCCGCTCATCTCGCCTATGGCGCTTATGGCGGCAGCCGTATATCCCTCGCATTGCCACTCCATCGAAGCTCCGGCTGCAAATGCCATAACCGCTGCAAAGGCATATATGTACCACCGCCGTCCAAGGTAGCGCATTAAATCACCCTTCCTTTCAACTCATAACAAAATATATGAGCGCGGGACGGGATTTAAGACATATTGTATTTATGTTCTTTAACTGTGGCGCAGATGGGTAACTATTCTGTCAGTTATGTTCGCTATGAATTCCTTATTGGTAGGCCGGCCGTTTGACTGGCTTACAGTGTTGCCAAAGTATCTGTGTTGGGCTTCTATGTTTCCGCGGCTCCACGCCGCTTCTATGGCGGTTCTAATGTTGCGCTCCACTCTTTTAGGAGTAGTTACGAAGCATTCCGCCACGTACTGATATACATCCTGCGACAGATTTATCTGATAAAGGCTGTTTTCCACACAGTAAAGTATGGATTTGCGGAGCTGGGCATATCCAATAAGGTTTACAGGAATGCCTATCACTCTGAAGAAGTTGTTCGCCATGTTCTCCGCCATTACCGCGTATTCGCATTTTCGCTGCTCGTCCCTTATAGTTCTGCCTGCTTCGTCGTCCATAGTAAGGTCCAGAATCCTATGGTAAACCATTGCAGGAGGATTGCTGCTGTGTATTATAAACGCCGCGCCCAGCGCCTGATAAATATTTATCAGGCTGTCATCCAGTATGGGCGTTATAACTACCACTCTGGTATCTTTCGTCTCAGGGCAGTTGCGTATGGTGCTTAGTATCTCTATGCCATCGCTCCCTGCCATAGTCGCATTGAGTATCACGAGATCAGGCTTGTTTTCTTTTACATTGTCAACAACAGACCTCGGGTCATGCACCCGCGGCAGCACATCAAAGCATCCCGAATCTTTCAGCAGCCCTATTAACTCAGTGCAGTAATTAGCGCAATCTTTTACTACAAGTATTTTTGTTTTACTCATTTTCATACAACGAAACTTCCTGCAAAAAAATAGACCTTAACACGTATAATTCCAATATAGCACATTTTGGTCATTTTTTAAACAGTAAACCGCAATTATTTTCCAATTTTTACAGTATCTTTTCGCTAACCCTGTTCATCCACCAAGAATATATACAGTAGCCGCACTTCGCGTCGTTCACAAACACATGAGTAACAGCGCCTATCAGCTTTCCATCCTGCATTACGGGGCTGCCGCTCATGCCCTGAACGATCCCTCCCGTCTTTGCGATGAGTTCCCTGTCCGTTATCCTTATTACCATACCCTTGCCGCTCATCTCCTTTTGCGGATACAGCTTGATTATCTCGCACTCGTAAGCGCATACTCCGCGGTCATCCACGGTGGACAGTATCTCGGCCTTTCCGGTATGCACCTCGTCAGGGTATGCCAGCTTTACGCCGTTTGGGTATATTGGGTTCACAGGTATTTCGTCCATTTCGCCGTACAGACCGTATTCGCAGTTTAGTTCTATGCTGCCCAACTGTCTGCTTGCCGTTGAAAACGAGCCTATTACCTCGCCCGGTATACCGTTGCTGCCAGCTGATACGCCTATTATGCTGGATTCAACTATGCTGCCGCTGCCTACATCTATTATGGCGCCTGTATCTATATCCGTTATAGGGTGGCCGAGCGCTCCGTATCTGAGGGACGACATATTGCAAAAGGACAGCGTACCAATGCCCGATGTACTGTCCCTCACCCACATACCTGCCCGGTATGTGTCGTTTTCCGGATCCTTAACGGGAGTAAGCGCGACAGTCAGCTGCTGCTCGTCGCGGCGAACAGTCACCATCAGCTCCCCGCCTTTAGAGCAAAGCTCGCTCAGATGCAGCGAATCCCGCACAGTCTCGCCGTTGACCGCAGTTATGACGTCTCCGGCCCTTATGCCGGCAGACGCCGCCGGGCATATTTGCGCAGTTTCGGATATGCTGCCCAGGCCCACCACCAGCGCCCCGTCTGTATATATGGATACGCCTATGGGCATCCCTCCCGGCATTACGGTTATGTCCTGCCGTTCGCCGTACTCTATGGTCTTTATTGGTATAGCGCCGAAAAGGCGAATGCTGGCGCTGCCGCTTTTTCCGGAGAGCGTCTCGGAAAGGTTTTCCGAAACATATACATCCCTGTCGCCCATACTGAGGCTTAGCGGTCCGCTCAGGCTCCGGCATATATTTTCCAGTTGATCAGTGGATACGCTGTTGGACAGCCCGCGCACATAACTCATCTGCTCGCCTGAATTAAAGCAGACGAGCGTCACACACAGCGCCAGACCTATGCATTTCGCAAGATTTTGCCAGAGTCTTTTCATATATACACCGCCTTAAAGAATAAAAATAAACACCGCGAAGCAACTTCGCAGTGTTTATGATTTGTAATGCCGATGTATTTTATTATTTATTTTTACGACGCTTTTGCTTGATTTCTTCAGAGTGGGTTATCAGTTCCCTGGCGTGCTCGTAGGCCAGCTTTGAATCCTCCATACCGCTCATCATACGGGCGATGTATTCGTACCGTTCCTCCATTTCCAGCCGCTTCAGGCTTGTTCTGGTAGTCTGTCCATCGTCCTGCTTCTGCACCATAAAGTGTACGTCCGCAAGGGCCGCTATCTGGGGCAGATGTGTCACGCAAAGCACCTGATGATTATCCGCTATGCTCACCATCTTTTCGCCCACCACCGCGGCTATGTGGCCGCTTATACCCGTATCTATTTCGTCGAATATAAGCGTGGGTATGGAATCCGCATTGGCGGCAATAGCCTTGAATGCCAGCATTATGCGTGACATCTCTCCACCCGACGCTACTTTTTCAAGGGGCTTCAGGCTTTCGCCCGGATTGGCGGAAAGCATGAATTCTACCCTGTCCATGCCGTTTTGTCCCGGCTCCGTGAGCGGGTCGATCCTGACCTCAAACCGCGCCTTTTCCATGCCCAGATCCTTCAGGTGGCTCAGCAGCTCACCTTGCAGCTTTTCTGCCTCTGTGCGTCGTATATCCGTAAGCGCGGCCGCCTCAGCCCTATACAGCTTTTCCTTATCCGCAAGCTGTTTTTGCAGTTTTTCCCGCTTTTCCTGCGCGCCCTCCAGCTGCCCGAGACGTTCCGACGCCCGCTCGCCGAAGGCGATAACATCTTCTACCTCTGGACCGTATTTCTTTTTGAGGTTTGAATAGATCTCGAGCCGCTGCTCTATCTGATCTATCCTGCCCGGCTCAAAGTCGAAGGAGTCACGCATGTCCCTGAGCGTATAGCCTATATCCTCGATGGTATAATACGCCTCGTTGAGCCGCCTTGACAGCTCGCCGTACTCTGTCGATATGCCAGATATATCCTTCATGGCAGATACGGCTTGGCTGAGAAGCCCCACGGCCCCTTCGTCTCCAGAGACAGCCTCGGAGCTCTTCTGGAGCGACGTCATTATACGTTCTGCATTGATAAGCACCGCCCGCTCCTCCGTGAGCTTCTGCTCTTCATCGGCAGTGAGCCGTGCATTTTCTATCTCGTTTATCTGATATCTTAATATGTCCGCTTCCCGGGCCCGCTCGTCCTCGGAGCCGAAGCCGCCCAAAAGCTCTGACTGTATAGCCTTGCATTCGGAATAAAGCCCCGCCACTTTTTCGCGTTGAGCCCTATCCCTTTCCCCTGCGAAAGAATCCAGAAACCTTATATGCCGCGACTGCATGAGCAGCGACTGGTGTTCATGCTGGCCGTGAACATCTACCAGCAGGTCTGTTATCTGCTTAAGCGTAGCAAGGTTAACGAGCGTACCATTTATGCGGCATACGTTTTTGCCCGAAGCCGACAGCTCACGGGATATTATCAGACCGTCGTCCTCCAGCTCATTCTGCCGCAGCATGGACTTTACGGCTTCCTCGCCTTCTATATCGAACTCCGCCTCTACAGACGCCTTTTCCGCTCCCGTGGTTATGAGCTCCCTGCTTGCCCGCTCTCCCAGCGCCAGATTTACAGCGTCAATAATGATGGATTTACCGGCTCCGGTCTCACCGGTAAGCACGTTAAGCCCATTGTCGAAATCCATATCCAGCCGCTCTATCAGGGCGACGTTTTTTATAGACAGCCTTTTTAACATTAACCTCTCCGCCGCAGTTAGGCCTTGAGCATACCCTGAAAGCGCTTTATAAGCTCAGGGGTGACAGCCGGGTCCTTTACGGCAACAAAAATAGTATTATCTCCGGCCATAGTGCCTACTATGTCATCGAGGCGCATAGAATCTATAGCTTCCGCCGCAGCAGGAGCCGTGCCGGTAATGGTCTTTATGACTATAAGATTTCCCGCTTCGGCCATGGATACAACCGAATGGGCAAATATGCTTATGAATCTATCCTTGAGCCCCGCCTCTGCCTTATCGACCGTAGCATATTTATAGGAGCCGCTTTCGGTCAATACCTTTATAAGCCTCAGATCCTTTATGTCGCGGGATACTGTGGCCTGCGTCACCTTTACTCCTCTGTCATTGAGCATTGAGGCAAGCTCATCCTGCGTATTGATATCGTACTGGTCAATAAGCTCGAGTATCATGGAATGCCGTGCAGATTTCATTACTTCACTCCTCCGTCAGCTATGATTTTTTCTCTTGTATATCGTATATTCGCGATTGTCCGCTTCGCGAAAAATAAATACGTATTTATCAGGAAAGCTTATTTCGTATGAGTGAATAAAGATTCCGATCGCCGAGCCTTATAAAGCGCACGCTGCGCCGGCTTCTGCATATTCTTACCATGTCCCCGGGCACTATGCGCTCCGTGGATACACCGTCCATTCCCAGGAAGCCTTCCTGTTTTATGGAAAGCTCTATTACGGAATCCCCGGGCGCAATTATAGGCCTGAAGGCCAGTGTATAAGGGCATATTGGGTTGATTATCACAACATCGGTGTTAGGAGCGATTACCGGACCGCCGGCTGAGATGGAATAGCCTGTGGAGCCGGTCGGCGTAGCTACTATAAGGCCATCGCAGGAGACAGTTCCCGCATCTATGCCGTTCACATTTACAGTAATCGATACTACGCCGGAGAACTTTTTTCTGTACAAAACCGCCTCGTTAAGGCAGTCCTTAGCGGCGCAGCCATTCACGCTGCATGAAAGCATCATGCATTTATCCGTACGGTACTGCTCGCTCTCTATAGCGTCCAGCGCGTCGGATATGCCCTCTACATCTATCTCGCTCAGGAATCCTATGCGGCCAAAGTTTATGCCAAGTATGGGTATGTCGTGCTCAGCGGCGTATCCTGCCGCGTGAAGTATTGTGCCGTCTCCGCCTATGGCTATCATGAGGCCGGGAACCTGCTCCTGTATCGTCTCGTAGCCGCTGAATTCCTCCATATTTGCGAAGGATCTGTCTATAAAGCACTTAATGCCCCGGCTCCTTGCTACGCCGTACACAGAGCTTACTGCGGCCAGTGCGCCTTCATTATTGGGGTTTGCAAATATGCCAATGCTCTGGATTCGCATTTAACTTTAAAGCTCCTCTGTAAATTGAAAAAGTGTTTTTATAAATCGCGACGATTGGCATATGGACTTTTTATGATAATATGCTCGTCAGCAAAAGAATAATTTTAATGTACATTAATTGTATGCATATTATCGTCATATTTCAAGTATAAATATTATTTTCTTGAAAAAAATATGCATCAGGCCAGCTCACCGTGCGCCATATCCACAATATGCGGTATGTCGGCCAATACCTCTGTACCTCCTGCTGTGCCGCTTTTTTCCAACAACAGCAGGAACTCTATATTCCCCTTCGGCCCGGTTATGGGAGAATAGTCTATCTGACGTATAGAGAACCCTGTTTCCAGGGCAAAACGGGCGGTATCCTCCACTACCTGACGGTGTGTATCCTTATCCCTCACCACGCCGTTTTTGCCTACCCGGCCTCGGCCCGCCTCAAACTGCGGCTTTACGAGTATGACTGCCTGTGCTCCTTCGCGAAGGCTTTTATATATACCGGGCAGTATCAGCTTAACTGATATAAATGAAACGTCCATTGAGGCAAAGTCAGGAGCCTCTGTAAACCAGTCCGGTCCCATATTGCGGGCGTTTGTGCGCTCCATCACTACAACCCTCGGATCGTTTCTCAGCTTCCAGTCCAGCTGTCCGTAGCCCACATCTATGGCGTATACCTTTTTTGCGCCGTTTTGCAGCATGCAGTCGGTAAAGCCGCCGGTAGAGGCTCCCACGTCCATGGTCACCATATCGGTAAAATCAAGGCCATATTTCCTTACAGCCTTATCGAGCTTCAACCCGCCGCGGCTCACAAACGGTATTGCCTGTTCCTTTACGGTAAGCAACGCGTCTTCTGGCACAGCCGCGCCTGGCTTGTCTATCCGCAATGTATCGATAAACACCTCGCCCGCCATTATAAGCGTGCGCGCCTTTTCACGGCTGGGCGCCAGCCCCAGCTCCACAAGCCTTACATCTGCCCTTACTCCGCTCATTTTACTCCCTCCATAGCCATCAATACCCGCACCCTGACGGCCGTTTCGTCCATGCCGCACAGCCTGGTCTGCTCGTCGCAGGTACCTTGGCCCACTGGCTTTTCACTCACTCCCATACACTCGACCTTTATGCCCGTAAGCCGCTGGGCTATTCTGCTGCCCATGCCCCCCTGGGCGATGCCGTCCTCTATCGTTATGACGTAAGAAGCCTTCTGTTTTATTATATCCAGCATAGCCTCGTCCATAGGACGTATGAACCTTGCGTTCACCAGCCCGACATCGAGGTTTTCAACTGCTTTTTCCGCTATCTCCACCATGCGGCCCGTAGCTACCACCGTAACCTTGGCTATGGGTTTTATCTCAATCCATTTGCCGTACTCTACCTCCGGATATGCTCTATCCGGCAGAGCGCCCTTTCCGTACCGTACGGCAGCAGGGACGTCACCCTCCACCGCCATTTTGAGCATTTCCTCAAGCTCGCCCTTAGAGGCCGGGGAATATATCTCCACATAAGGCATAGTCAGACAGTAGGCAATATCGTACACACCCTGATGGGTTTCGCCGTCCGCGCCCACAAGGCCCGCCCTGTCTATGGCGAAGACCACGTGCAGCCTTTGCAGCGCCACATCGTGGAGCATTTGGTCGTAAGCCCTCTGTAAAAATGATGAGTATATTGCTACCACAGGCTTCATACCGCCCATAGCAAGCCCTGCGGCCATGGTTACGGCGTGCTGCTCAGCTATGCCAACGTCAAAGAATCTTTTCGGGAACGCCTCTCTGAAGGGCTCCATGCCGGTACCCTCGCTCATGGCGGCGGTTATGACTGCAAGGTCCTTCTCCTGCCTGCCAATGCGGCACAGCGTCTCTCCTGCGATGGCCGAGTTGTCCTTTTTAGCCGTGCCGGGACTCCTGCCGGTATCGGGGTCGAATTTTCCTATGCCGTGGAATCTGCTCGGCTCCTTCTCCGCTGGGCCGTAGCCCTTTCCCTTGACGGTCAGCACGTGCAGCAGCACGGGATTTGGCACTTTTTTTGCAAGATTCAACGCCTCTGTAAGACTCTGTATGTCGTGACCCGACACTGGGCCCAGATAAGTAAAGCCCAGCTCCTCAAACAGCACATTAGGCAGCAGAAGGTACTTTATCCTGGACTTTACCTTTGACAGCCAGGCATGTATACGCGGCCCAGCCTTTGTCATCTTATCCAGCATATTCACCATGCCTCGCTTGAAGGCGAGATAACCGCTGCTGACGCGCATACTGTCAAGATGCCTTGGCAGTGCGCCTACATTCTTGGATATGGACATATTGTTGTCGTTAAGTACGACGATAAGCGGCCGCTCGCTCTGTCCCGCGTCGTTGAGGGCCTCGAAGGCCATTCCGCCGGTAAGCGCCCCGTCGCCTATCACCGCCACGACACGTCCCGGCGTGCCCTTTATGCGCATGGCGCGCAGCATGCCCAGCGCCGCAGAAATGGAAGTGCTGGAATGGCCGGTATTGAAGGTATCAAATTCGCTCTCCTCTGTCTTGGGAAAGCCCGCAAGGCCGTTCATCTGCCTGAGCGTAGGGAATTCGGCCGCACGGCCGGTCAATATTTTGTTGACATAGGTTTGATGGCCCACGTCGAATATGATCTTATCCTTTGGCGCATCAAAGGCGCGTTGCAGCGCTATGGTAAGCTCCACCACGCCGAGATTGGAGGCCAGGTGCCCGCCGGTCTTTGATACCGACCGCACCAGAAACTCCCTTATCTCCGCGGCAAGGCAATCAAGCTCATTCTCGGGAATGCGCCTGAAATCCTCTATGCTTTTGATGCCGTCAATGTAACTGGTTTTCATTATATCCCGTAAATATCCCGCATTCCGTCAGCTTTTTCGGCTTAACGTGGCGTTTGTAAGCTCCCGCAGGAGCCATGCCTTTTCTCCGAATATCTCCAGCGCAGCCAATGCGTTTTCAGCCGTCTGTCCGGCGATTTTTTTTGCTTCTTCAAGTCCTACCAGCGAGATATATGTAAGCTTTCCCTCCCGGGCGTCCTTTCCCAGCGTCTTGCCCATGCTTTCAAAGCTGCCTTCTACATCAAGTATATCGTCAGTCATCTGGAACAGGTCGCCGTAAGCATATCCGAAATCGCTCAGCGCCTTCAACTGCTCTTCATCAGCGCCCGCTACGCAGCCGCCCGCAAGCAGAGACGCGCGTATCATTGCGCCGGTCTTGTTGACATGTATAAAGCGCAGCGTATCCATATCCCGCGCACCGGACTTTTCAGAAGCCAGGTCTGCCACCTGACCCGCTACCATGCCCTGCACGCCTGCGCCCTCGGATACCGCCTGTGCGGCTTTTATTTCGCCTTGACAGGGGTTATTTGCTATTGCAGCAAGCATGGTATCAAATGCCAGCGAAAGCAGCCCGTCCCCCGCCAATACGGCGTTTGCTTCGCCAAACACCTTATGATTGGAAGGCATGCCCCGTCTGTAATCATCGTTATCCATGCATGGCAGGTCGTCATGTATGAGAGAATAGGTGTGTATCATCTCAAGGGCACAGGCAAAGGGCAGCGCGCGCCGTATGTCGCCGTCAAGCATCTCGCATACATACAGCGTCATTGCGGGGCGGAGTCTCTTGCCGCCCGCCTCGAGGCTGTAGCGCATGGCGCTTTTAAGATCCTTCGGCGCGCCGCAGCCGTCCACTATCGCAAACAGTTTTTCTTCGACTATGCCCTTATACCGGGCCAGCTCATGCTTATAACACATATATCAGACCTCCGAAAGGGAACTGTCTACCTTTTCGAGGCGTCCCTCGTACTGGGCAAGCAGGCCGAGGCAATACCTGGAAAGCCCCGCGCCTTCCTCGTAAAGCTTAACCATTTCTTCTATTGGCAGATTGCCGTCTGAAAGCTTTTCCACTATGCCGTCCAGCTTTTCCTTGGCCTGTTCGAATGTCATTTCCTTCTTTGCCATGGCGTTTCCTCCGCTTGCAATATGTTTATGCTGTCCACAGTAATATTCGCGGTTCCGTCTCTCATTATAAGCCTTGCAGCCAGGCCCTCTTTAAGCTCCGCTGCGCTGCCTACGTACCTGCCTTCGGCCTGCACCATACCGTAGCCTCTCTCCAGTACCTTGCCCGGAGACAGCGCTTCAAGGCGCGCAGTCAGGCTTTCTATGGAATGGGCGGCGTTGGCAGTCTCTGCCCTCACATTGTTCGCCATGGCGCTCTGCTCTGCCGCTACCTCGCTGCGCAGCAGCGCTATTCGGTGGTGGGCAGATTGGAATGCGGCAGATTTGCCCATATCCGAAAGCTCCGCCTTTATCCGTCCAACATAGCCCGCAGCGGCCGAGCGCAGCCTTTCGAGAGCCATTCTCACGTCTCCCTCCAGCCTTGCCCGCTCCGGCACGCAAAGCTCTGCCGCCGCAGACGGTGTGGGAGCCCGCATGTCAGCTGTAAAGTCGGCTATGGAAAAATCCGTCTCGTGCCCTACGGCGCTTACAACGGGTATCTTGCTCTCATATATGGCCTTTGCGACTATCTCCTCATTGAAGGGCCAAAGATCCTCCATGCTGCCGCCGCCGCGGCCCACTATCAGCACATCTGCCTTCCTTATGCGGTTCATTTCGTTTATCGCATGGGCGATCTCCGCCGCCGCCCCCTCGCCCTGAACCCGTACCGGGTACAGCAGTATATTCATGCCATCAAAGCGGCGGCGCGTTATATTGATTATATCCTGTACCGCGGCTCCCGTAGGCGATGTGACCACGCCTACACATTTGGGCAGTATAGGTATGGTCTTCTTATGGCTCTCATCGAAGTAGCCCCTGGCATCAAGCCGTGTCTTCATCAGCATAAAGCGGCGGAAAAGCTCACCTTCGCCCTCCCGCCCCATATTCGTGACGTAAAGCTGGTACTGGCCGTCCTTGACGTAAAGCGACACGCTTCCGTATACCCTTACGGATTGACCGTCCTCCGGCGAAAAATCGAGCTCATAGGCGTTCTGCCGGAACATTACGCAACGCACCAGTGCCCCTTCATCCTTCAGCAAAAAATAAAGATGTCCTGAGGAATGCCGCTTAAATCCGCTCAATTCTCCGCATACGCAAACATTGTTCAAAAGCAAATCTCTTTTGAGCATACCGTTCACATATTCGTTTAGCTGAGTCACCGTCAGCTTGTAGCCGTTATCCAACAATGGTGTTTTCCGCAGCCTCCACTGTGTTTTCCATAAGCATGGCGATGGTCATGGGGCCAACTCCTCCCGGCACCGGGGTTATATACCCCGCTATCTTTTCTACCGGCTCGAAGTCCACATCACCGCACCACTTTCCGTCGATTTTATTCTGTCCTACGTCTATCACTACGGCTCCGGGCTTTACCATATCCGCCGTGATAAGCTTTGGCCTGCCCGCGGCGGATATGAGTATATCCGCCTCTTTGGTGATGCTGCCCAGGTTCTCCGTTTTGGAGTGGCATACCGTCACAGTTGCGTCGCTGTTGAGCATAAGAAGGGCGGCGGGCTTTCCAACCAGACTGCTTCGTCCTATCACGGCGCAGCGTTTGCCGGCTATGTCTATGCCGGTGCTCTTTACCAGGTGCAGTATTCCCTTGGGCGTGCAGGGTATAAAGCCCCTGTTTCCCGTCATGAGCGCGCCTGCATTTACAGCATGGAGACCGTCTACATCCTTACCGGGAGAAATACATGACAGCACACGCAGCTTGTCCATATGCTCTGGCAGCGGGAGTTGTACCAATATCCCGTGTACAGTGTCGTCGGTATTCAGCTTTTTTATAAGCTCCGTAACCTGAGCTTCCGCCACGCTTCCGTCAAGAT
>JABLTS010013207.1_pt1 | contig 17024 bp, 14 predicted proteins | sample 7160081 | NCBI WGS metagenome assembly JABLTS01 (sample SAMN14651231, study PRJNA627086) | human gut metagenome | isolation source: feces | host: Homo sapiens | reverse complement strand
CAATAAAACATTATATCAAACCCTATACCTCTTTTCAAGGAAAATCTCATATATTCAATCTTTTTCGACTCTTTATCCTTATGTAAAGTCCCCGGTAGTTGAATTGCCAGGGATTCCCGCTTAATCTCTTAATCCAGTTTCTATTATTGTCCCCATCTCTGTTCATCTTAGAAAAATATTATATACGCAATCTTCCTCCAAATATAATTTAAATTCTAATAGCCTGGCAATTCATCTCCCACCTTAGAGGTCGGAGTCTTCTTGCTGTAAGAGGATAAAATGTCCAAATACCACATTACTTGCTTCTTGTCCCCTCAATATATTTCAAAAAACGGATACAATCTGCTATTCCACAAAAATAACTCTCTGTCGCATACTCTGCCTCCGCTGCACTCTGAGCCTCAAAAGCCTCTTCAATAACCTCCCTCTGCTCCTCTGTCAGATTCAGCGTGTCCAGCTTCGCATAGGCTTCCTCTTCTTCTCTCACCAAACGCCTGTATGCTTCGGAATTCTTACGAAAATCCGCCATATTCTCATTACGAAAATGGTCTAAAGTAAGCCGAAGTCTCTCTTCCCATGAATCTATAACATCTCCCTGCAATGTTTCCCGCCTTTCTACTTAAGACACAATCCCAATAAACCTCTACTAATTATTAAATAAATTTATGAACATAGCAACAGCATAACACAGCCTTTGTTCTGTGTCAATATTTTCCTTTAAATAATTATTTTTACTTATAATTACTTAATTAGTAAACTACATCCATCCTCATTCCCAAATATTTTTCCCCTTTTTTATTATTTAATTCATTAGACAGATGCCCGAGAGAACCAATCCCCCTATTCCCAGTCATTCTCGAGTAAGCAGAAGACGTCAGCTTCTGTCCCCAAATCCCCTCCCCTGTTTAATTCACATTCTCCAGCCACAGCACAGAAGCCATTGCCCCCAATAAGGTATATTTGTGGTCTCGGAGCAAGTGTTGAATGCGAGCAGGTAAGCGAACATTCAGCACGCCGCGACTAAAATCACAAATATGCCTTATTGGGGGAAATGGCTTCGTCTGTTGTTTCTCCAATGAATTAAATAGCAAAAAACCATTGACTTAACTGGAAAAATCCTGTATACTGATATTTACCGTGCAGCTGGGAAGTTAGCGGCGTCCTGTACCTGAAATCCGCTATAGCAGGAGTGATGGTCAGCCTCGGATGTCTTATTGATGGAGCTGCCCTTTATAAGTGGTGTTGACAATTGGGTCTCGCGCAACAGGAACCTCTGAACCGTGTCAGGTCGGGAACGGAGCAGCACTAAGGAGACTCTCCTGTGTGCCGTGAGGGTGCCTGGTTCGAGCTAACTGTAGAGGTAACGTCTGTTGGTAAGCATACAAAGCTGACCGCACGGTTTTAATAATTCGATTTTTATATTCACATAATAGAAAGCGTCATAATAATGAAGATTGTTATATATCTTTATTGTTATGACGCTTTTTTATTCAAGAATGCCTCCGCATTCTTGCTGAGAGATTTGTGTTATACAATGCATAGCATACTTTTACATGTTACTAGTTATTATCTCTTTAGGAAATCAGGCAGGAATCCTCGTTCACTTAATCGCCGAGTACTTTACTGATTATTCGTTTCAAACTTACAATTTTATAAAAGAAGCACAAAGCCAGTCTCGCAACCAGCTTTGTGCTACATTTTAATTCTAATTATCAGTCTGATTTTTTTCCTGTATCAGCTTTCGCTTTTTCTTTTTTTCTTTTTGAATTTCTCTTAATTTTCTAAAAAATGCTGAGAGCATTTCCGAGCATTCTTCTTGAAGAACGCCTCTTTCTACCTCTGCCTGGTGATTAAATTCCTGCATTTCAAGAAGATTAAGTATTGAGCCGCCACAACCAGCTTTCGCATTCATGCTGCCAATAACGACTCTCGTCACTCTCGCCTGCACAATTGCTCCGGCACACATCTGGCAAGGCTCCAAAGTGATGTACATCGTACAGTCTTCCAATCGCCAGTCTCCAAGCTTTTTACATGCTTTTTTCATCGCAAGAAGTTCTGCATGTGCAAGCACAGTCTTATCCTTATTCCGCTTATTATATCCTCTGGCAATTATTTTTCCATCATGAACAATAACACAGCCAATTGGCACATCACCAATCGCCTCTGCTTTTTTTGCCTGCTTAATTGCCTCTTTCATAAATTTTTCGTCTTCTGTATATTTTCTCATAAAATATTCTCCCATTTATGAAACTCATAGTCCCGTAAAATAGCGACGTACTTATTTCAATATTTTGTGATACCCTCCTGCCTACAGATGGGAGCTTCCCTTCCCCCAATAAAATCACCATAATCACATCAAAAAATACGTTTGCAATAATCTGCCAAACTGTCGATTTATATTCCGTCTCTCAGCAGATACAACCAGTATCCAAAACTTCCAGTTTTCATACGATTCTCTGTAAGTGATAAAAATACTGGAAACTGATAAATTTCTGCCATATATTTTTCCCGATTCTCATAAATTCCCGGCACACCGATACAGTAGCGTTCTTCTCCTGCGTACCTTACTTTTCCTGCCAGAATATGATGATATCTCCCATATCCTTTCAAAAGGAACTGATTGCTTTTAAGTACGCTGGCTTCTTCCCCAAACTGTGCCAAATCCGTGGTTGAAATCCTGCATCCTTCATAAAAAGCGGTATTAAAAATATTGTCCACAGAAGGGTTCTTTTTCATTGCATTTATCCACATTTTTTCAAAATTATCAACAACAGAAGTGGCTTCTGGCTCAGTTTCTGCTTCTATTTTTATTTGGGGTTCTATTTCGGAGTCAATCTTCAACTCTGATTTTGATTCCATTTCAGCATCAGTCTTTAACTCTGATTTTGATTCTATTTCAGAATCTGTCTTCAACTCTGATTTTGATTCCATTTCAGCATCTGTCTTTAACTCTGATTTTGATTCTATTTCAGCATCTGTCTTCAACTCTGATTTTGATTCTATTTCAGCATCTGTCTTTAACTCTGATTTTAGTTCTAGTTCAGATTTATTTTTTGATTCAATACTATCTTCTGAAAATTCTTTTATTTTAACACTTTCTTCTATATTTGTATTATTGCTATGTGCTATATCATTTTCTGAATCAGGCAAGTTTTCCTCTGATTTTATGTTCTCTATCTTATTCTCAGCTCTCTTTTGAAAATCCTTTTCCTCAAAACTCTCTGTGTTTATCTGACCTTTTTCTTCTAAAATATTTTCCTCTGATTCTTGTTGATACTGTAACATTTCATCAGTAATATTTCTTGTTGATACTTTTTGTTTTTCTGACATCTTATCTGGAAGAATCTTTTCTGTCTCTGTCTGTTTTTCTGATATTTTACCAGCAATATCTTTTCCAGATTTATTTTCCTGCATTTGAGATTTATCTTTTGCAGAATTCACAATCTTATGCCACCGAAGAGGCTCCAAAGTTTCTGCCGGAATTTCCTCTCCAATCCACACACTTCCGTAATAAAAAGCATCCTGATAATAAAGTAATACTCCCGACTGTCCCTTTATCCGAAAACCAGCCGGAAGCATAGCTGCAGGGTAGGTCAAATGTATTTCTTCCTTATGTTCTTGCGTAATGAGTGTGTCTAACTGCCAGACTTGCCAGCTCTCTCCCTGCCGCTCATAAAAACATAATTTAAGCTCCATTCCCTGCAATAAACGCTCATCGTCTATCTGAATCGTCAGTTTAAGGCTGCCTGACTTTTGTTCTGCCTTAACAAACCCGAAGCATTCCTTTTTCTCTGCCTTTTCATAACGATACAAATAAGAAAGTATCCTTTGATAATCTGCCATGATGATACTCCTTTTTTCACTAATGTATTCTGCAGAATGACTTTTATGCCACCAAATATCCTGTAAAAATACACCACAAATTGGGACGTGCAGATTGCAGGAATGATTTTTCAAACACGCTCTTATCTTCCAAGAATATCCGATAACTTTGCAAACTCCTCTAAAGAAAGCTTTTCTCCACGAATTGTCGGAGTAAGCCCCATCTCTTCAAGCGCCGCTACTGTCTTTTCCTTTGGAATACGAAGTTCGCTTGAATTATAAAGTCCGTTCTGCAGCGTTTTTCTTCTCTGATTAAAAGAAGCACGAATAATCTTAAACATAAATGCGGAATCATTTACCTTAACTGGTTTTTCCTGATAACGAGTTAAACGGATAACTGCAGAACCAACCGCAGGTCTTGGAATAAAGCAGTTTGGCGGTACATTTGCCACGATATATGGTTCTGCATAATACTGTACTGCTAAAGAAAGAGCACCATAATCCTTTGTTCCCGGACCTACCTGCATACGGTCAGCGACTTCTTTCTGCACCATAACTGTAATAGAGTCCAGTGGTACTTCACTCTCAAATAACCCCATAATAATTGGTGTTGTAATATAGTAAGGCAGGTTCGCAACAACTTTAATTGGTTTTCCACCATTCTTTTCTTCTGCAATCTTGCGAATATCTACCTTTAAAATATCTTCGTTCAGTACTGTAACGTTATCATATTCCTTTAAAGTATCCTCCAGAATTGGAATCAGCTTTGTATCAATCTCTACCGCAACAACTTCCCTTGCCGCCTCCGCAAGATACTGCGTCATCGTTCCAATTCCCGGTCCGATTTCTAAAACAAAATCATCCCTTCCAATCTCTGCTGCACCAATAATTTTATCGAGTACATGCGTATCAATCAAAAAGTTCTGTCCATATTTTTTCTGAAAATTAAATCCATACCGCTGTAAAACTGCAATCGTTTCCTGCGGGTTTCCTAAATTCGCCATAAGACCTCCTTGGGCTGTCATAAGATTTTGAAAGCAATTTTATATTTGGGGAATCAATATTGAAGTCTTCCCCTTAAATTTTTACTTAGTTTCTCTATAATAAGATAATAATACATGAAATGGATATCTCATTCAAGAGACGAAATCAAGAAAGGGACAATATGTAAAAGAGAAAGAATCCATATCTGTGGCCTGGGAGCAAGTGCTGGGTGCGAGTGCTAAGCGAGCATTCAACACGCCGCGACGAAAGTCACAGATATGGATTCTTTCTCTTCCAGAGTTCGTCTGTCCTTCTGTTCTCCTAATGAATTAACCCATACAATCTCTGAGCATTTTCATAGGTTACATTTTCTACTTCTTCCGCTGTAATTTCCTTAAGTCTTGCGATTTCTTCAATCACCAGCGGCAGATATACAGAGCTATTTCGCTTTCCTCTGTGTGGTGCTGGTGCAAGGTAAGGGCAGTCGGTTTCTACTACAATACACTCTAATGGAATTGCCTTTACAACTTCCTTCAGCACACGGGAATTTTTAAAGGTAACGACACCTCCTACACCAATGTAATAACCCATTTTTACATATTCTTTTGCCATTTCAGCAGAACCAGAAAAGCAATGAATTACACCGCCTGTCGTTCCGGCGTGTTCCTTTTTCATAATGTCAAATGTATCCTGCGATGCGTCTCTGCTATGTATAATTACAGGAAGTTTTTCCTCTGTTGCAAGATGAAGCTGTCTGATAAACCACTCCTGCTGTACTTCTTTTGGCTCTACATTCCAGTGATAATCAAGGCCAATCTCTCCGACTGCCACGATTTTATCCCTGTGACAATATTCCCGAAGCTGCTCCATCCGTTCCTCATTAAGTTCACCAACATGGTCTGGATGAATTCCGGCTGCACCGTACATAAAAGGTACTTTCGAAATAAGTTCTAAGGTATCCATCAGGTCTTTCCAGCTTGCACTGACATTGACAACCTGTGTCACGCCAGCATCTTTTAGCGATTCGAGAACGACCGCTCTATCTGCATCAAACTGTTTATCATTATAATGAGAATGTGTATCAAAAATCATAGTATACCTCTTTAATCCCTGGTTTGCCACAGGGAAAATAGACGCTCCCGAAGAGAGAAGATACCCTATAGCTGTGACCTTAGACCAAGGGTTGGATGCGAGCGTTTAAGCGAACATTCAACCTGCAGCGACGAAAGTCACAAATATAGGGTATTGCCTCTCTTCGGGGGCGTCTCCCCTGCCTGCGGCAACTCAGAATTTAATTAACAAATCTCTGCGCCTGCTGGCATCTTCTTCTCTGGTACCATCAGGGATAATTCCCCATTTTCGTCCTCTGCGCATAAGAGCATACCTTCAGAAAGTACACCGGCTAATTTCGCAGGTTTTAAGTTTACAAGAACCATAACCTTCTTACCAACCATTTCTTCTGCGCTATAATGTTTCTTAATACCGGAAACAATCTGTTTTACCTGGCTGCCAATCTTAACCTGGGAGCAGAGAAGCTTTTTAGACTTCTTTACTTCTTCGCAGGCAATGATTTCACCAACCTGGAACTGCATTTTTTCGAAATCATCAAATGTGATTTCTTCTTTTGGTTCGATGTCGATTACTGGTTCGTCATCTTTTTTCTCTTCTTCAGCTGGAGCCTGTCTTGAAGCATTCATCTCGTCTACTTTTGCCTGTACTTCTTTTGCATCAAGTCTTGCAAAAAGGATTTCTGGCTTGTCTGTTACTTTCTTTCCAGATTCGTAAAGACCGAACATTTCAAGTTCGTCCATAGTTCTTTCGGAAGAATTAAGCTGTGCAAAAATTCTTTCTGCTGTTTCTGGCATAAATGGAGAAAGTAAAGAAGCACCGATTGTAATGCTTTCTACTAAATTGTAAAGAACTGTAGCAAGTCTGTCCTGTTTTGCAGGATCTTTTGCTAAAGCCCATGGCATTGTCTCATCAATGTACTTGTTACAACGTTTAAATAAGTTAAAGATTTCTGTCATAGCATCTGCAACTCTGAGCTTAGACATACATTTTATTACTTTATGCTTTGTATCTAATGCTACGTCCATAAGATTCTTATCAAATCCATCTGTCACTCCACTGTTAGCTACAACTCCGCCAAAGTATTTATTAGACATGGAAATTGTACGGTTTACAAGGTTTCCAAGTGTATTGGCAAGGTCAGAATTCATACGTTCTACTAAGAGATCCCATGTGATTACACCATCGTTATCAATTGGTATCTATTGAAGTAGAATGTAACGAACAGCATCTACACCGAATAAATCTACGAGGTCATCTGCGTAAATTACATTACCTTTGGATTTACTCATCTTGCCGTCACCCTGTAATAACCAAGGATGTCCAAATACCTGTTTTGGAAGTGGAAGATCTAATGCCATTAAAAAGATTGGCCAGTAAATTGTATGGAAACGTATAATATCTTTACCGATCAGATGTAAGTCTGCTGGCCAGTATTTCTTAAATAATTCTCCACTTTCACCATCGCAGTCATATCCAAGGCCTGTGATATAGTTTGTTAATGCATCAAGCCATACATAAACAACATGCTTTGGATCAAAGTCTACAGGAATACCCCATGAGAAAGAAGTACGGGATACACATAAGTCCTGAAGTCCTGGTAAAAGGAAGTTGTTCATCATCTCGTTCTTACGTGATTCTGGCTGAATAAAATCAGGGTTATCATTAATATACTGAATCAGACGGTCAGCGTATTTGCTCATACGGAAGAAATAAGCCTCTTCCTTTGCAGGCTGGCATGGACGGCCACAGTCTGGACACTTGCCATCTACTAACTGAGATTCTGTGAAGAAAGATTCACATGGTGTACAGTACATTCCTTCATAATGTCCCTTGTAAATGTCACCCTTATCGTAAAGCTTCTTAAAGATCTTCTGAACCTGTTTTTCGTGATTCTCATCTGTTGTACGGATAAACTTATCGTAAGATGTGTTCATTAAATCCCAGATTCTCTTGATTTCTCCTGCTGTGTTATCAACAAATTCCTTTGGAGAAATTCCAGCTTCTGCTGCCTTTAACTCGATTTTCTGACCATGTTCATCTGTTCCTGTCTGGAAACGTACATCATAGCCTTCTTTTCTCTTAAATCTTGCAATTGCATCTGCTAAAACAATCTCATATGTGTTACCAATATGAGGTTTGCCGGATGTGTAAGCAATTGCAGTTGTAATGTAATATGGTTTCTTACTCATTTATCTATTATACCTCCTATGCAACCTGTGTCATTAGGTCTGTTATCTGTTCGTCAACTTTCCTTAATGTACCCTTAGAATCTTTTATCCCTGATTTATACAGCAATTGTATTTACAGGGTAATTTTGCGCGTACATATTATTATAGAATAAATCCGAATATTCGTCTATGGTTATTTTTCTGAAAAACTAATAGTTTTCCTGTATAATTCATAGTATAATACCAAATACTTTTTATCTTCCGATATAAAAATGCTATCAAAGGAGGCCGACTATGAAGAAAAATCATCGCAGACCATTGTCTAAAGCACTATTTACCCACTTGTTTTTTCTACTTCTTATCCTTATTTGCGGAGTCAGTTTAGCAGGTTGTGGACAATCCAGTGCACATAATTCTTCAAAGCAGAAAAAATTTGACCAGTTTCTTGATTCCTGCTTTAAAGAATTCGCTACCGAAAACACAATTACTTTGCATTTTAAACTCTCTGATCCGTCTTCTTACGGTATTAAAAAGGAACCCTCTCCCACTTATGGAGAGCTTTCTTCGAATACGGCAAAGAAAAACTGCAAACGTTCAAAACAACTTCTTCAAGAACTTTATACTTTTCCAACAAGCAGCCTGACAAAAGAACAGAAACTTACCTGGCAGATTTTTCAGGATTATCTAAATGAAACTATTATGAGTGAAAAATATATTCTTTATTCTTCTCCTTTCGGTGCAGATGGATTACCTTCGGATATTCCTGTAACTCTTTCCGAATATCGTTTTGACAACGAAAAAGATATTAAAGATTATTTATCACTTGTAAATCAAATTCCAGAACTTTTTACGCAGGTTCTTGATTTTGAGGAAGAGCGCCGTAACGCAGATATTGTAAGCCCTGATTTTGTAATCTCTGATACTATCGACCAGATTAACCAATTTTTAAATGCAAGCGAAGAAAATAATCTTCTCGTTGAAAGTTTTGAGGAACGTCTGGATTCCCTTGATACTTTAAGTGAAGATCAGAAAGCAAGCTACACCGCAAATAACCGATTACTCATTACAAATAAAGTATTTCCCGCATATGAGCATTTAAAAACTGCTTTACAGGTCTCTACAGGCAGCAAACATACTACATCTGATAACAGCACAAAAGAGAGACTCTGCGAATATGAAAATGGCCAGGACTACTATCGTTTTCTTCTCCAGACCGATGTCGGAACAGACATGTCCCCGGAAGAATGTATCACAGCTTTGGAAACACAGTTAAAAGATACGATAAAAGATATTTCTTCCCTGACAACACAAAATAAAGACCTGTATACAGAATATCTCAGTGCGGTTCCGACACTTTCAAAACCAAAGGAAATCATGGAGCAGTTAAAAGACGATTCTCTTGTGGATTTCCCGGAAATAAAGAACATTTCTTATGAATTAAAAAATGTTCCTAACGCTCTTTCCGGCACTTCCGCCTGTGCATTTTATCTTGTACCTCCAATTGACAGTAAAAATGCAAATATTATTTACATCAATAACAACCGTGTGGAGTCCAACGAAATGTTTTCCACACTTGCCCATGAAGGCTATCCGGGACATTTATACCAGACGAATTATTTTTTAAGTACGAATCCTTCCCCTCTCCGTACATTTCTTCACTGTGACGGATATGACGAAGGATGGGGGACTTATGCCCAGTTATACAGCTATAATTTTACAGAATTTAAAGATGTCGATGAAAAAACACAGGCACAGCTCCGCCAGCTATATCGGGATAATGACCTGCTCTCACTCTCCCTGTCCTCTCTGAGCGATTTATATGTAAATTATAAAAATTATGATGAAAATGCACTGGCCGATTATTTAAAGACTTACGGAATTGATAAATCCGCTACAAAACAACTTTACCAATACGTTATTGAAAATCCGGCTACTTATCTTTCTTACAGTATTGGATATTATGAATTAAACAAATTAGAAAAGGAGATGGCTGCCTCTCTTGGAAAATCATTTAAAATTTCTGATTTTCATGAAGCAGTTCTGAATGTTGGTTCTTGCAATTTTGCAATTTTAAGGCAGGAAATAGAAAAGGAAACAGAAATTCTCAGCAAGGTCCCTTAAAAATATTGCTTGTATACACGCGTTTTTTAAATATTTTAAATATTTTTACTCATAATTGGTCATTTTATTTGTTTTGAATAATTGACATTTCAATCCTGCATTGTTATACTAGAGCGTGTTTGAAAAAATAATAGAATTTCATTATTGGGGATTTTTATTCTTTTTTCATTGGAAAATCGACACAAAAAGTGTACAATAGACAACGTACGCGATAAAAAGTACAACAGTTTAATTTAAATACAACTTAGGAGGTAATACTATGGAAACATATGGTATCGAAAAACTTGGGATTGTGAATCCTAAAGCAGTTTACCGCAATTTAACACCTGCACAGTTAACAGAGGCAGCTTTAAGAAGAGGCGAGGGCAAGCTTTCTAACACTGGTGCACTCGTTGTAACTACAGGTAAATATACAGGACGTTCTCCTAAAGATAAATTTATCGTTGATACTCCTTCTGTTCATGATGACATTGCATGGGGAAGCGTTAACGTTCCTATCACTCAGGAGAAGTTCAATGCAATTCGTTCTAAAGTAATCGCTTACCTTCAGAACAGAGAAATCTTCATCTTTGATGGTATGGCTGGTGCTGATCCTGTCTGCACAAGAAAGTTCCGTATCATTAACGAATTAGCAAGCCAGAACCTTTTCATTCATGAACTCTTAATTCGTCCTACAGCAGAAGAATTAGAGAACTATGGCGAAGCTGATTTCACTATCTTCGTTGCACCTGGATTCAAATGTATTCCAGAAATCGACGGAACTCATTCTGAAGCAGCTATCATCGTTGACTACGAACAGAAACAGGTAGTTATCTGTGGTTCCCAGTACTCAGGAGAGATTAAGAAGTCTGTATTCTCTGTAATGAACTTCTTAATGCCAAAAGAAGGTGTACTTCCAATGCACTGCTCCGCTAACATGGATCCAGAAACTCATGAGACAGCTGTATTCTTCGGTTTATCTGGAACAGGTAAGACTACTCTTTCTGCAGACCCTAACCGTAAATTAATCGGTGATGACGAACACGGCTGGTCTGACAGAGGTATCTTCAACTTCGAAGGCGGATGCTACGCTAAATGTATTAACTTAAGCGCAGAGAACGAACCGGAAATCTACAACGCTATCAAGTTCGGAAGCCTTGTAGAGAACGTTATCATGGATGACGAAACTCGCGAATTTGACTTTGATGATGGATCTCTTACAGAGAATACTCGTGTAGGATACCCAGTTGATTATATTTCCAACGCACAGATTCCTGGTGTTGGCGGAATCCCTAAAGTAGTTATCTTCTTAACTGCTGATGCATTCGGTGTACTTCCTCCAATCTCCAGATTAGATGAGAACGCAGCTATGTACCACTTCGTAACAGGATTCACATCCAAACTTGCTGGTACAGAACGTGGAATCACAGAACCTCAGCCAACATTCTCCACATTATTCGGTGAACCATTCATGCCAATGGATCCATCCGTATACGCTAACATGCTCGGAGAAAGAATTGAAAAATACAACACTAAAGTATATCTTGTTAACACAGGATGGACAGGTGGCCCTTACGGAGTAGGCAACCGTATGAAGTTAAAATACACTCGTGCAATGGTAACTGCAGCATTAAACGGAACATTTGATGACGTAGAGTACAAACATGATGAAGTATTTAACGTAGACATTCCTCAGACATGTCCTAACGTACCTTCTGAAATCATGAACCCTCGTGACACATGGGAAGATAAAGCTGCTTACGATGCACAGGCTAAGAAGCTTGCTAAGATGTTCCAGGATAACTTTACTAAGAAATATCCTAATATGCCTAAGAATATTGCTGAGGCAGGACCAAAGGCTGATTAATAAAATAGTAGGTTTAGTCTAAACTGACGAACCTTGTAAAATAAATAGTCCCTATTTGTGGCCTTTGCTCCAAGGCCACAAATAGGGACTATTTATTTTACAGGGTTTTGTCTTTAGCTAAATTCAGAATCACCATTTAATGCCGGGAGATTTGAGGATTCGCCAGAAGGTTGTGATTTTCCGTTTTTAAATAATCCTCTACTACACTTAAAAATATCTTTGCATTTTTCAGTTGGTTTTCTGCATCCTTTTTACTTGCAATAAAGAAATCATCATAATCCGATTTTTCTCTAAAAAATGAACTGTTTTTTATTATTGGAGACATTTTTCTATCTATAATATTTTCCTTTAAATATTCCTTATTAAAAAAAGCTATTACTCCTGAATGTTTGGAGGAATCAAAACCTTTTATAATATTGGCCGCTCTCATAGCATGAAAAATTGCATAATATGAACGATTTAAAGAAGTTTTATATTGTCCTATTTTTAAATTATCTTCTGCAGCTATTAACATTTCAAAAGCACGTTCCATTCGATACATTGCTAATTCTCTTAAGCTGCTTTCCAAAGAACAATCCCCTCCTTTTTTACATTCCTATAAAAAGGTAAACTATCCCCCCACTTTTGAATATTGGATTCTTTAATATCTATAATAGAAAAAACTCTATCATATCTAATATCCATATCCGCAGACCAATTTATAAATTGTTCTTTTGTTTTGTTATCTATTTCATTTTTCAATATGATAGCTATATCTATATCACTTTCGTCTGTATATTCATTTCGCGCAACTGAACCATATAGAATTATCATTGAAATATTGTTTCCGAAAATTTTTAATAAACCTGCTATAAGTTCTTCTTTCATTACTTTCGTAAACATTTTTAACCTCCATTTCTTTTCTTCTTACTTGGCAACTGTCATACTTTCTTCCTCACATTCTTTCTTTTTAAATACATTTCTATTCATCATCGTATAATTTTTTCTTTGTATCCTTCGTAGCGTTTTTCTAATTCTTTTTTTAAACACGCTCTAAGACTTTAGACTGTAACTTTTTTGTATATACCACTTACGCTACCTCCGATTCTTTTATAAAATTTCCAAGTTGCTTGTATTATTATAAACATATTTTTACATAAAAGTCAAATTATTTTTAGCATAATTCAGTTGTAAGAGGATAAAAAGAACCTCGAATAGTCTCACAATTTCTCAAAGTCTCAAATAAAAAAGAATCATTATATAGCAAGTATTCATCAAAGCAAGTGAAAATGCAATCAAACATCTTCCTTGCAATGATTATTAATCATTTGCTATACAATGGTTCTTTTTTATTTCATCTGATAATACATGATACTGAATAAACCTACCATTTGAAAAATCCGGCAGAGTAGAAACATTCAAGGAGTATAATTGCAAAGAGAATTCTTGTATACATCTCGTTTGCCTTGAACTCATAATCCGGGTGCTGCTTTTTATAGAAAAATGAAATGGCACACAATATAAGCAGTACTACTACAGAAGCGATAAACAGTATTTTAGTGAAAGATATGATATGTAAGTCTGTCAATATGAATTCTAATATAAGAATTGGCGCAATGACGTAGTAAAGTATTTTGTTGATGAGGTTCATTGTTTTTTCGTTCATTTCTTATGTCCTTTCCTTTTCATTAAAATATTTAAGTTATAGTAATTGCGCCTATTTAAAAGCGATTATAACTGTTTAAAAATATTTTGTATAGCCCCGAATAGTCGTAAACAAATAATTATTTCTTCTTAGAAAAGCGAATTACTCCAATTGTTGCATTGACTCCCTTACTTGGCACAATTTTATAGTAATATTTTTTATTGCGTGCAAGTGCCTTGCCTTTGAATTTTGATACCACAATTGACTTTCCGGCTTTTACTGTCTTTAGCTTTTTCCAGGCTCTATCCTTTTTATAGGACATATATACTTTATAACTTTTAACACCTGAAATTTTCGGCATTTTAATGCATACCTTTCTTCCAGTGCCTACTTGGCTGAGCTGATATTGAGCGATAACAAATGGAACTTTTTTCGTCCATTCACCTGTAAAATCCTCTTCCCATGGATAAGCCGAAGTCTGTGTCTCTCGTATCTGATAATAATATAGACGATTTTTCTTTAAATATGAAAAATAAGTTATACCACCGTTTTGCTCTGATACTTCCACAACATTTCCTTTATTGTTAAGCACCCTCATATCATAATCTGCTCTGTAATCATCGCTTATATTTTTTACTGTAATAAATATATCTCCACTGGAGGATGTCTCAACTTTTGCAGGTATGCTGGCATATTGTACGGTTACTTTGGCCTGTTTTTGGTTTATTGTCTGTGCCTGAACAGGAAAAGATGTTAATATTGACATTAAAGCAAACATTACGATAGCTAAAATACAATTTTGTTTTCTTATACTTTTCATTATAAACTCCTTTTCTTTGTACCTTATCTACATTTGCAATCCATATAATAAATATATAAAAACAGACATATTTAAAAACTCTTCTAAAACAAATTCACCTATCTGCTTCTTACAAAATCTGAAACATAAGACAAAATACCGCCATACTGAATATCTTTTCAGTATGGCGGAGCAACAAACTCTACAACTTATCTATACACTGTTCTTATATAAAAACTATGAACAAACTTACTCTGCTTCTTAGCAGAAGAGATATAATAATAGTAGTCTTTATACTTCTTAAATGATTTCTTCTTAAAGCTAGATACTGTAATAGTCTTTCCTGATTTCACAGTTTTTATCTTTTTGTATCCTTTTGTTCTATTCGTTGACATATACAAAGTAAATTTTTTAACCCCTTTTACCTTTGGAGTTTTAATTCTTACTTTCTTACCTGATAATTTTACTGTACAAACTCCTGTATTAATTCCATACCCATAAGACCAGTTTGAAACAGGAACATACTGACCTGTTGAATAGTTATAAGAAGTTGCTCTTACTCTGTAGTAATAAAGCTGATTTTTCTTTAAAGTGAAAAATGCATACAGAGAACATTCATCTGTTGCAACTACTTTCTTTTTGTTATAATTTAATAATTGTACCTGATATCTATAAACCCCTGAAGAATTGACTTCAATAGTTAAAGATGCTTTTTTCGTTGAAGAATTATAATATAATGACTGGACTCTGTGTGTAAATGAGCCTGCCTGTACGGTTGCCTGTGCTTTTTCCTGATTCACCGCTGCTTTCTCTGCCGCATTAACTGGTGCCTGAAGTGCAAATGCCATCACAAATGCCAGAGCTAATGCAAATATTCTTGTAATTTTCTTCATACTGTATTTCCTCCTTTTTTCTGTGGTGTTTGGTTTGTTTCCACTTTATTTAGCATAGCATAATTATATCAAAACTGCAATCTATATTCCTGTCATTTTTATGCATTTTGTTAATTATTTTGTTCCTTTTTGAAATTTTTATCGTCATTTTGTCTTTTTTAATATAAGGCTCTTCTGCTGACATGAAGATTGTTGGAACAATTTTCCATACATATTCTAATGTATTCTTAAATAAGGTTCTTTTTACTCTGCTGCCAGCTCCCGGATTGCTTCTATCGCTGTCTTGATTTCTTCCATAGTATTAAAGCTTGAGAAGCTGAAACGAACCACTCCCTGTTCAGTTGTCCCAAGAGTTTCGTGCATGAGCGGGGCACAATGTGCCCCGGCTCTTGTGGCAATTCCATAGTCTTCCCAAAGTATTTCACTAACTTTTCCGGCATCTTCGTTACGAATATTCAAGGCTACAAGCGGTGCTCTTTTTTCCTGATCAAAGTTTCCATAAACTTTTACTCCGTCAATACGGCGTACTCCCTCATAAAACGTCTTTGTTAAAAGAGCCTCTCTGGTATATAACCTTTCTAAACCTTCCTGCTGTATGTACTCTAAACCTGCCTTTAATCCTGCTATTCCATGTGCATTTATCGTTCCAGCTTCTAAAAGTTCCGGCATAGAATGTGGCTGTTCTTTATCAAAGGAATGGATTCCGCTTCCTCCTGATTTTAATGGACGAATAGTCACTCCTTTTTTAAGGCACAGGCCGCCCGTTCCCTGCGGGCCAAATAATCCTTTGTGTCCCGTAAAACACAGCGCATCTATATTCATTGCCTTAATATCAATTGGGAGAATTCCTGCGGACTGTGATGCATCTACAATAAAATGCAGCCCATGACGCTTGCAGGCCTCGCCAATTCGGTACAGATTCAGCGCCGTTCCAGTTACATTAGAAGCATGTGTGCACACGATAGCCTCTGTATCTGGCCGAATCGCCTCCTCAAATGCCTCACTTGAAATTGTTCCGTCTTCTCCGACTGGAAGAATAGTGAGCGCTACACCTTGCTGTTCTTTTAAATATAAGGGACGTAACACAGAATTATGTTCCATCGCCGTTGTAATCACATGATCACCAGGCTGTAACATCCCATCAATTACCGTATTTAGTGCCTCTGTGGCATTCGACATAAATGCAACCTGTTCCGGTCCATCTCCGTTAAAAAATTCATTAATCATCTCTCTGGTTTCATAAGCCATTCGCATACTATGTAAAGCGGCATCATAGGCTCCTCTTCCGGCATTACCAAGATTACGGATAGCTTCCGCTACTGCTTTTGCTACTGTTTCGGGCTTCTGCAATGTTGTTGCTGCATTATCAAAATATATCACTTTTGTCCCTCCTGCATCTGGAAATCTCATTGTGAATCACATATTTTACCACCAATCATATAGTGGCTTTGTAATTTTCTTCTGTAAATGACTTCTGTAAATAAGTTTCTGTCTGAATATATTACCATATTGCAACTATTTTTCTCAACATTTATTGTTACTATATATTTTCTTAATTTTTACATGAATTTTTTCTACAGCATGCCTAGAGCGTGTTTGAAAAATGCTTTCTGCAAGATGTACATCACAATTTGCGGGAGATTTCGCCTGAATGAGGGCGGCGTAGCGGGCTACGGCAACCGAATGAAGGCAAAAT
>JABLTS010113816.1_pt1 | contig 17046 bp, 10 predicted proteins | sample 7160081 | NCBI WGS metagenome assembly JABLTS01 (sample SAMN14651231, study PRJNA627086) | human gut metagenome | isolation source: feces | host: Homo sapiens | reverse complement strand
TCCGTCAATACCTGAAATACCGTCTGCACTACCTGAAAGCCGCCATGGGGTGATAAAATGGCCTATCTGAAATTGATGATGGATGAAAAAGAAATCGCCCATATGAGCGAAGATGGGCAGTATCTTTGTGCCAATGAAGGCGTTCCGCAGTATAATCTGCCACTGAATCTTTTCATCGGTGACGAACGCAAAGTCCCATTGGTCGATGTGGTTGTTTGGGCCAAGAAGCGCATCTTTCCCCGGAATCGGATGGACTGCAAGGAGATTCTGGAGATGATGGAACTGCCCGACTACAATGCGTGGGAAATCGTAAAGCGCACTAATGCCTGCCTGATGGAGGACCCCTTCTGGCTGCGCTTCAGCAAAGATGAGACCTTTGAGGATACCACGCGCGGCAGGGCAAGAAGGATCATGACCGAATGTCAGAAGCCTGCTGATACCAATTAGTATCATTTATAACAACGTTAGGGCAAAGCTCACATCCCCTTCACTTTAAGTCAGCGTTTGCCGCCGTACATACCTGCCCTTTGGGGACATTCAAATTTTTTCAAAACAGAATCCCTTAATCGCCTTGCTTTTCTCTTAAAATGCGGCCAATTTTAAGGGGAAGCGCATTGAGTAAGGTCTGAATCAGCTTTACTTGCTTGACTTTTTTGTTGGTTGTCAGTATATTGATACCAATTGATATCAATATGTATCAGTTATGAGGTGACAGGAATGGATGGAGCCAAATTTGCAAAAATGCTTTCAGACAAGCATCTGTTTGAGCTGGATCGGATGGAATATAAATATTCTGTCTCTAGCGTCCAAGAGTTTACAGAACTGCTTCGGCAGAACTTCGCTCAGCCTTTGCCTTTAGCCGATTTTTCCAGCGACGAGTTGTTCTATCTGCCCAATCTGGCTCAAATCTCCACCAACGGCATGAAGCAGCTTCTTTCTGCCCCTGCAAGCAATCAGACCTTTGGCTTGCAGGCTATGACCGAGGAGATTCATGCAACCTTCCAAATCGAAAGCATCCATTCTTCACGCAACAGCATCCGGCATATCCTGAATGGCTATGCCCCGCGCAATGAGGAAGAATCCCGTATTTATGGCATGAAGCGTGGTTTGGACTTCATTGCCGACCGCCAGAATACGATCACCGAGGAAAATCTGCACCAGCTTTACCAGATCAGCACCGGCGACTACCTGCCGGATGAAGATCGTCTGTTGCCTGACCATTTCTACCGCCACGATGTTGTCTATGTTGTGGGCGGCGAAGAAAGCCGGGAGGGACTTCCGGCGCAACAGCTCCCAGATGCCATGAAACGATTGGTTGATTTCGCCAACGCTAAAGATGGCATCAACGAACTGCATAAAGCCGCTATCCTGCATCTTGCTTTCGCCTACTATCATCCCTATTTTGATGGCAATGGCCGCACGGCTCGGCTGCTCCACCTTTGGTATCTTGTCCAGCAGGGCTATCCTGCGGCACTGTTCACGCCGTTTTCCCGCTATATTGCTGAGAGCAAGGCAGCCTACTACAAAGCCTATGACCGTGTCGAAAAGAACGCACTCATCTCTGGCTACACGGACGTAACGCCGTTCCTGTCCTATTTCTGCAACGAGGTTTATAACCGTCTGCAAGTGGATGTAATACCGCCGCAAGCTGATCTTCAGGTGTACCAGACCGCTCTTGCCAATGGAAAAATCACCGAAAAAGAACGGTTGCTCTGGGAATATGTTCTGTCTGCCTACGGCACGGAGGAGTTCACCACCAAGCAGCTGGAAAAAGACTTCCGCAACGCTGCCTATGCCACGATCCGGACGTTTGTGATGAAGTTCCACGAGATGGGATTGCTGGCAGCAAGGAAAGCCGGAAACCGAGTATATTATAAAGTAAGATAAATTATTGATTTGAGCCGCAGGTGATATTATTTCATTCTGCGGCTTTTTTGTTGCAAATCTTCAGATTTGTGTCGAAATCACTTGTGTGTCGTCCTGCTCAATGCTATAATTACAATGTTGAAGTGTTTATATTTTGTGTATGTTGCACAATTTAAGATGTTTGTGTGATGACATTCTGTAAACACCATCTTTTTTACGCCCGGATTTCCTGAAAGGCCAAAACAAAAATGATCTTTTCTGAAAAAAGCGAAACTCCAAACTTGACTGACTATCTCAAAGCAAAGCCAGACTCCGTAGTTTACTACGGCGACAAAAAATCCACCGCGAGCTGGCAGTTGCTTTACTTTATTGCGCTCAAACTGATTGCGGCAAAGCATCCGGATGAATTAATGTGCCTTGAAAGGAAAAGCATTTTAGGGGATAAGATTGAAATTGGAAGCGAAATTGAGATTCGAGAGTTTTCGCATCCTCTTGGGATTATGCGGAAACCAGATGGAAAATGGCTTTTTGCTGAAACAGACTTCAATGTGCAACAAATTCTACTCCGCCTGAAAAAGCTGATGGAGATCTGTAAAGACCCATTGGACACAATGGTAATCTATTTCTCCACAAATCAGTCACAAAATGTATCTTTGCATACCGATAAATCGGATTCTCCTATGATCCGGAAATCGCTGGCTGAAATCTTCCGACCAGAAATTCCCAAAGCAACACCCACTGTGACCACGGCCGAACAGCAATATGTGCAATGGCTGATTCAAAAAGGTGAGAAGCCTTCAGAAGCGCAAGCTGCTTTTTCCATGACGGAAAAAGTCATCAACCGGCTTCAAATATCTGCCAAGCGACTTTTCTCAGTGACAAGCGCTGTTGAACTCAAATACATTCTCTCTGCGCTGCGGCGCACACCGCAGTGGCACTATTTTTCGTCAAGACAGCAAAACCAAATCGTGCATACGATTGATCTGTATCGAGAATTTCGGGAAAGCTCAGCGAAAGCACTGGCAAATGCGCAAGCTGCATCAACAGTGCAGCCGCCCGCTACAACTTCGACCTCTCATCCCTCCGTGTTGCCTGCCCCTGCTTTGTCCGGTTCGCAGAAAATTTCTTCTCCGGAAAAATTCTCCTGCGCAGGAGCAAATCCTCTTGAAGTGCTGTTTGATGGCAAACACATCGAGGCGAAAACATGGAAGGATGTGTATGTCGCAGGTGTTAAGGAACTGTACAGCCGCTATCCTCAAAAGTTTATTTCGCTCATCGGCGACCCGGACAACAAAACTGGTGTCTATATTGAAACTGCCTATCGGGCCCATAAACTGAAAGGGCTGAAGGTCCTCACCAAAAACAGTGCAGGGCAGTGGCTTTATCTGGAAACCGAGAAAACCCCGGATGAAGCCATGACAAGCCTTTATAAGCTCCTGGATCATTGTGGAGTTGCGCATACTGCACTTTCGGTTCAGTGCAAAAAGGCTGAATCGGATGTACCGGTCACAGTGACCGACGTTTCGATTTCCCAAGTGGTTTCTTCTGCGCCAGCAAAACCGATTGCCAAGCCTGTTGCTGCGCCTGTTGAAAAAACAGCTGTACGGACACCGCCCAACGCAAACAGTTCCGCTTTTTATCAATGGATGCGGAACGAGATGCATCTGGCAGAATCCTCCTCACGGAGCTATGCCTCTGCGATCAACAACTGTGAACAGCTGGCTCGGCAAATCGGCTTGGACAGCACGGCTCTTTATGGCGTATCCCTTGACGTTGCAACACGCACGAAAGATCTGTTGACTGCTACAAAGGAATATACCGCAACCAACGCCAGACAGAACAATCGGCTGCGGGCCGCACTGGCAAAATACATACAGTATCTTTCTGTGCCGGAAAGCGGTTCTGCGAAAAAGGAGCCACTCGCTTCTAAACCTGTTGCAACACCCGTGCAAGCACCCGCAGTCATTTCTCCGGTCTCTCAGAAGCTGATTCAGGATGTTGAAAAGGTCGTGCTGGACGCAGATTTGGACGGCATTGCACTGTCAGATCTCTCTGGAAAAATTCACGCATCGGACAACGCCATTCGGGAGGCAGTTTTAGCATCTTCCAAAATCGTATCACTGGCAGGCAAACTCTACCACGAGGATGCCTTTGTAGATTGGGACGATGGTGCCAGTCAGATGGAGCAGCTTTTGGAAAAACTTATGGAGAGGAACAACGGCTATGTTTCGGACACGCAGCTCTATGAATATGTTCGTGCCGAAATGCAGATGTTCCTGAATGATAATGGCATCAGTAGTTCCGCAATGGTTTATGACCTCGCTCGCCACCTGTTCGAGAAGGTCGGATATCACGGAAAGCATTACTCTTTTAGCAATAAGACGCATATCTCGCGTGGTGGCGACGATCAGATTGGTTCGGTTCTCGATGTGATGCGCCGTTATGCACGGGAACAGGACGGAATGTTTGTGGAGGAGGATCTGATTCAATATCTGCAAAATGTCGGGCTGAAAACCGGCAATCTGCACGGCCAGATGAAGTTGAATGAAGAACCGATTTTCCTCTATTACCAGCCAGATGTGCTGATTACCGGGGAAAGTTTGCAACTGAATGAAGCATGGTTTGCCAAAGCGCAGCAGGCTCTGGATAAGCTGTTCTCAGATTTAGGGGATCACATTGTTCTGCGCGATATCCAGCCGTGGTGGTACAGTTTGCTCCCGGCTTTGCCCGGTGACCGACCGTGGACACCTTTACTGTTGCAAAGCATTCTGGGCTTTTACAGCAAAAAGCTGGGCAATGCTAAGACGATCTGCGGTATGGCCAGCCAATCCAAGGATACCCTGCACGCCATGCTGGTGAGCGGCTCCAGTGAAGTCCAGACTTTTTCGGATGCCGTTGCAGCGTGGTATGTCGATGACGGCATCACAGGAAAACGGTTCCAAGCAGAAGATCTGCGTGAACTTCTGGTCAAGCGTGGGCTTCTTGCAGGCAGTGAATTGTATGGCAGACTTCACAAGGCACTTGCCAACGATCCCCGTTTTGCATGGAGTGCAGACAATACCACCGTGACGATCAATTTGTAAATAGAAAACGAACGCCAGAAAATCTCTGGCGCAAGAGAGGAATGAAAAGCCGCCGTGTACGGTTATGAATGGACGGAAGAGAACGGCATCTTCCGGCTGACGATCAATGCAAAAATTCAAAAAGAAATTCGCCCGGTCTTCCATGAAGAATTAGACTTCTTTGGGATGGATCAATACTGGGATTATCCCAAAGATACAACCGCACCGCTGCTTTGGGCAGAGGGTGTTCGCCGCTATGTCCTGAATGGTGTCTGCGTGGCTGAGGCGCAGGGAGGAGGCTTCTATACAAAACCGACGATTAAACGTTTGACAGAAGAACGTCTGAAACTTGTTCCCATTGATACAGATCGGCTCTATGAAGTCAACCGGCAAATTATGCTGAGTCTGGAGCAAAAGGCAGTCCAATTTATCCAGACACAGTACGAGCACTATCTTCCGTTAGGGTTCTCATTTGTCTGTGCATTTTCGGGCGGCAAGGACTCTCTGGTTTTGCTTGACCTGATGACAAAAGCGCTTGCTCCAAAGGATTATTATGTTGTGTTCAGTAATACCGGCATGGAACTTTCCGATACGTTAAAAACTTTTGTCGATGCGCAAAAACACTGGCCTGGTGTTCGTTTCAAAGAAGCAAAGTGCCATATGGATATGGAAGAATCTTGGAATGAATTTGGACCGCCAGCCAGTAAATTGCGCTGGTGCTGTTCTGTCCGAAAGTCCGTTCCCACATTGATGCTACTGTCCGAACTAACAGGAAAAGATACAAAAGCTGTTGTATTTGATGGCGTTCGAGCAGAGGAAAGTTTACGAAGATCAAAATATACAGAGGTTGGTGAGGGCGTTAAAAATATTCAGCAAGTCAACTGTCATGCGATTTTAAAGTGGTCATCAGCCGAGATTTTTGTATATGCACTAAAGAAAAATGTATTGTTAAATAACGCCTATCGGCATGGTATCTATCGTGTCGGTTGCAAGGTATGCCCTATGTCTGCAAAATGGCAGGATTCTCTTATCTCTTTTAATTATCCTGATGAAGTCAAGAGCCAGTTGCGGATGCTCGAAGATATGACCCTTTTCGCAAAAGGAAAGATTGACAAAAAATACATTGAAGACGGCGGCTGGCAAGCGCGTGCTGGAGGAAAAATTCTCAAACAGGGCGAAAATAGAGTTTCGGAAGAAATAACAGCAACCTCCATCGTCTTCCGTATAAAGAACGCTCGTCAAAATTGGAATAGCGTTCTTCCCATTTGGGGTATTCCTGTTGATGATGACGGAAAGCGAATTACCGTTAAAACGAAACATGGTAATTTTGAAATGAACTATCGGGAAGAAAATGGGCAGCAAATTGTATCAATAAGCCCATTTTTTCAGCTGGATAGATTTGATATCTCGACATTACGCAGTATTGCCAATAAAACAGCTTACTGTGTAGGTTGCAAAGCGTGTACGCCACAGTGTCCTACTGGTGCATATCAGATTATTGATGGAAAGATTGTTATTCGCGCCAATCGCTGTGTTCACTGTTATAATTGCTGCACTTATACCGATAAAGGCTGTATGGTTGCAAAGTCGTTGTTTGTGAGAGGAGAAAACATGGAAAACCCGGATAAATACAGAAATTTTGGATTTCGACAGTCGTTTTATTCTCATTTTGTTGATACGGGAGTGGATTGCTTTGACTTGCCAGATCAAGATAAAGTTTTAGGCAAAGATCAGTATAAAGCATTAAAACAATGGGTTGCTGAATCTGGAATTTTGAAGATAGAGACGAAAGGTTCAAAGAAAGTTGTTTTGCCGGAACTGACGGTGCTTGGAAACAAGCTCATCAATATTGGCGTCTATAACCCATTTGGATGGGCGGTCATGTGGGCTAATCTTGCGTATAACTCTATTGTCGTCAATGCATTTTGTCTTAATATTGGTGTTGGAGAAACCTTCAATAAGGATGATATTGTCGGTATTTTGAAATATGATAACGCTACCGCCTGTGACCATGCAGCGAACTCTCTGCTTTCAACATTTAGAGATTCTCCTATTGGTTCTTCACTGATGCAGGGAATTCAGCTTGATAAAGACTATTACCGTGCCGGATGGGAATACCCCCATGCGGTTGCTTTGCTGTATGCACTTTATCTCTATGCTGAGCATACTGGCCGTAAGAGCTTTACTTTCTCTGAGCTGGTCAATGCACACAGCAATCCGGATGCAAAGGGAATCTCTCCTGCGGATATCTACGGCATTGATGTGAAGAAGTTCCGCGAAGATGTGCAGGGCTTGGCAATCAGTTTCCCGAAGCACATCCGGGTTTCCTTTGTGGCAAATCTGGACAACATCATTCTGGAAGATTATTCTTCCGACGATATTATTGATCTGGCCGAGGAATAAAAAATCGAGAGGAGTTTGCGGTCATGGCATATAACAAGCAGTACAAGGACTTCCTTGAAATCAGCCCCAACTTCGAGTCGGTTGTGGACATTGATGCGGATAAGCGAAATCAAAACCTGTGGCGGGAATATATTGTTGGCGACGACATGGAAAATCTGGTGGATGTTCTATGTCAGTCGCTTGGCAATGAGGCCCCAGATGCCCGGAGATCGTTTTGGGTGCATGCTCTTACGGCACTGGTAAAAGCTATGCAGCTATTTTTGTAAAGCACCTGCTGGAAGAAAAGCCGGAAGTAATCGATGAGTTCCTGTCGAAGTCCTCTCGGCTGTCCAAATATCGCAATCGCTTTATGAAGTGCCGCAACAAGGGCGATTATCTGGTGATCTGGAAGACAGGCTGCACGGGCATCCGCACCGGCGACATGATGCTGGTGGAAGCTGAGCAGGCTGTCCGTGAAGCTCTGGTTGCTAAATTTGGCGATAAAGCGGATCTAGGTGGCGCATCGTTGATCAGTGCGGTGACCGATAGGTTGGATGATGCGTCCATCAACTGGGATCATGTGATTGAAAATACGATTCTGAGTGATGATTATTCTTCAGTGGAAGAACTGCGCGCTGCGGTTTCCTCTGGCAAGCTGTCTGCCATCCAGACGACTGCCATGGTTCTGCGGGACATGAAGTTTGGCCTGATTTCCAATCTGGACACGTTTGAAAATTGGCTGACAGAAGTCATTGATGCCAATGGTCTTGCCAAGAGTGGCATCTTCTTTATCTGGGATGAGTTCACCGAGTATGTTGCACATAGCGATGACCATACCATCATGCAGCAGCTCTCTGAATTCTGCAAAGTCAAGCCGTTCTTTATGCTCTATGTTGTCCATCGTTCGGATGAGATGGTCGATAGCATGGGCAAGGACCGCTATCAGATGATTACCAACCGCTTCCACACAGTAGAATTCCACATCAGTGCATCTGCTGCGCTGGACCTGATTGCGGGTTCTATTGTTGTGCGCAACGGTATGCAGAACGCATGGGCTGATGAACGCAATCAGGTTGTCAACGATTTCAAGAAATTCCTGCCAGATCTGGTTGGTCTGGATGACAAGACCGGCGAAATGATCGACAAGCTGTGCCCCATCCACCCTATGACGATTCGGTTGCTTTCTCGTGTGGCGGAGAGCTTTGCTGCTGCGCAGCGTACCATGTTCCGCTTTATGAAGGATCAATCGAATTCTGACATTGGCTTTGTCGGATATATCAACCACTACGGCCCGGATGATGAAGCACGCTGGCTCACCCCGGAATGGCTGTGGGATTATTTCTTCACCCGCGAAAGCGACTTTAGCGATAAAGATACGAAAGTTGCACCTTATATCCAGCATTATGAGGAAAGTCTGCATCTTGTTGAAAGTGATGAGGATGCGCTGCGCCTGTTCAAAATCGTGATGCTGCTGCTTGCTGTTTCTTCCACCACTAAAGGCGCATATGGTGTGCGTCATATGCAGGGTGGCATTGCTGCAACGCTGGACTGTCTGGAAAACTGTGTGGCTGGTGTACTTAGCAAAGATAAAGTGCGTGACCTGCTTGCTACTTTGGAGGAAAGCAAGCTGGTACTTCAAGATCAGGCTGCTAATGGTACGATTCGGCTTCAACTTCCGTTTAAGGGCGGCTCCGGCGATGCATTCCGGGTCAAGTTTGAAAATAACGACCGGAAATATTCTCGGTATCAGATGTTTGCCAAGGATGGCCGCTTCTCCAATGAGCTGGAAAAGAAGGTCTGGGACGAAAACGATGCGACCTTCAAACGCATGAAGATTGCTGTCTGCTGTGCAGAGACCAATTCTATCAATAATCGTCTTGCCGAGGTAAAGGCGGAACTGATAAAATCGCCCTATAAGCTGGGTTTGCTGATCGTCACGGTAAAGGATGATCCGCAGTATAGTGCGATTCAGAATACGCTGGCTCACACTGCAGCCGATGCAAATGAACCACGGTTGACGATTGCTCTGCTCAAGACACCTCTCAGTGACGAGAACCGTAAAGCATGGCTGACGCAGCTCACCAAAATGGAGCTTGCTAACGAGAGCGGGCAGACTGCATCTGCGAATGGCTACAAACTGGAAAGCGAAAAAGTGATCAACACATGGACTGCACAGGCTACTGGCGGCGGAAAACTCGTGGCATGGAATGGCACCAATGTGTTCAACAATCTCTATGGCACGGCAAATTTGCGCCATACCATCATTACACAGGTTCTGAACAATGTTTTCCCCTATGCCCCGGAACAGATCGTCAAAATGGTTACTGCTTATAAGCCTTGCAACGATGCTGCACCGGCAGCGGGTATTGCTCGTAAAGGCGCAACCACCCAGATGCAAAGCGTTTTGAACAGCATCTCTCCGGAAATTCTGCAATTTACGGAGATTGACGGAATAGCCAACGCTACGGGCGATAAAACCGTAACAGCTGTTTCTGCGCTCGCAAAGGTCATTCGTGATAAGATGGATTCCGGTCAGCGTGTGATTCTGAGCGACTTGTGGCGTGAACTGCAGGAGCCGCCATTTGGTTATTATAATACGATTGCCTGCGGCATCCTGCTTGGCCTGATCTTCTCCTGCTACAAAAACACAGCCTTCAGCTGGACGGATAGCGTCCAGAGTACGCACATTTTGAACGAACAAACTCTCAAGAGCATGATTCTGTCCATGTGTAAAGGTTCCCTCAACTCGGACTATCTATCTGCCGGCAGTATCACGTTCCAGCACTTCCGCGATTACGTTAAAGACATTATAAATTTGACCGATGCACAGGTTGCAACAGAAGCCGAATGTTGCCGTAATATGCGCGCCGCTATTACCCAGTCTGGCGCACCGTTCTGGGCATTGAAGTATCTCCCGGACGGAACGTATGGACCCAACACTGATAAAGCAAACACGATCATCGATGAAATGCAGCAGTTTATTTCGACTGATATTGACCGTGAAGCTATTATGAACGATGTCCTTCTGAATTTCCAGAGTCGCGGAAAAATCAAAGTCGCCATGCGCAATGCATTTCAGGATAAGACTGTCATGTCTACCGCATTCCGTAATTTCTTGTATTCTTCCTCCCCTGCACTGGCCGATGTTGCCACAACGCTTTCCATCCAGCCGGTGGATTTGAGTGATCGCCTGCATCTCAGCATGCAGGGTGAAATTTATACATGGACCGAGCAGCAAGTTGCGGATAAGCTGGCTGACATCGTGAATGAATATCAGTATCTGGTTGAGGTTGACCATGCATTAGGACAAAACTACCGCAATTTGGAAGATGCCCGCAAAGATTTGGCAAACCGTTTCAAGTATCAGCGTATTCCTTTCACCGCAGTTGAGGATATCCAGAAGCCCTGGTATCCTGCGTTAAAGGCTCTCCGTACACTATCTCTTGGAAAAGTCGCCCACCTGACCGCTGATGAGCGCAATGCGGACGCTGCCGCTCTGCACAGCTATGGAAAGTCGGCAAATGATTTTCTGACCGACAGCAAACCCACACTTGCTGATATTCTGGATGACCGTGATGTAAATTGCACTGCTGAGGAACTGGACGCTATTTACTCCGGCCTGAAAAGCACGCCGTTTGATGCGACTCTCACCCAATTCAATCACCTGCTGGATCAGCAGGTTGCTCGTATCGGACAAGCTCGCAATCGTAGTAAGCTGAAGGCACTGTGGGAAAGCGTTACAGGGAAGGAGTCTGTCAAGGCATGGTGCGACTCTTTCTCGACACCTATTTTCTGGGTAATTCCAAAAGAGCTACGCAAACCGATTCACACGGTCATTGACCTTCAGAGCGGTATAACTACTCCTCGTGATACAGAGGTCATTGCTGCAATTGATGCTTTGCAGAATGAGAAAGCTCGTGTTTTGACGGATGCCCAAAAGGTATACGCTGCTCTTTATGAAACCGTTGGCTCTGAGTATGTTACCTATTTTAAGGTACATCGCCCAGAATTGCTTGCCAAGTTGAAGCTGTCCCACGGAAATGATATGAGTACTTGGGAAGCACCAGAACTCAGTCGGCTTCAATCTATGATGAAGTCGGCCATCCAACAGCAGGCTCGACAGGAAAAATTGCAGAATACTAAGAATGAAATTGCTGAAATGCCTGTAAGTCGTTTGCGTGAGAATATCGCCAGTTTTCTGGATAGCCACCCTGAATACTGCGATGAGTTTCTAAAATAAGGAAAGGAGCAAAACTATGACGGTAGATCAAGTCATTGATACGTTGAAATTGGAAAAGCAGCAACGTGTGCCCAGCCGTTTTCCTTGCCGTGCTATCATGGTCGGAAATATTGCTGAATATTGCGATCTTCTGGAAAAGCTGAAAACAATTCCCAATGTGGAAGTGGTTCCTTCAGACGTGCTGTTTTCCTCTGCCGATGTGCTACCTGCCTATGACAGTCTTATGGATTCCCAATATAAAGACAAATGGTTGATTCTCCCCGGCGTGAGCGAATACCTTCGGCTTTTTTCCAGAGGTGAGACTCAGCGTCAACGCTTTACAAAGCTCTGGCGTTATATGGGATATGGCTCTGATCTTGGTCGAATCATCATTCCTCTCTGGGGATGTAGGGCCCAATGGCATGATAAAGACCTTCACCTCGATGGTGATGAACGGCAGAAAGACTTTTTCTTTGACTGTACTACCGACATATCCGACCCACAAACCCTGAAAATTCTCGTTTTGTCAAAGCAATTTGACAAATATCAAAACACCCTTGTAAACGCAGCCAACAAAGTATTTTCTGGCATACGAAGCTGGTATGAATACTGGTCGAACCCGTCTGTACAGTATTCAGAGTATGTCCTAATCACCGGGAGATTGCGCGATATGCAATCTACGGCAGGAGATATCTCAGTTCATGTTTTACCAGATACATTGTCTTTTATCCGTGCTTATCTTCAGGGAGGAGAAGTATTAACTTCAGAAAACTGCCCGGATGAATCAGTCAATTTGTTATTTCCTTATGCGCTCCAAAAGGGAAATCTTGACGAAGCTATCCTCAACTGCCTGAATCTTGTTCATTTTCAAAATACAGATGTCATGGGAAAATGGGCAACGATGAATAACGGTCAAAAACAACTTGCCATGCTTTGGATGCAGTTACATCAGCAAGACGACTATCTCTCTTATTGCGTCCGCAAGGCAAAAAACGAAAATGATCTAGTAGATAATATTTATCATGACATTTTCTCTCTTCGTCTCCGACATCCTGAATGGGAAAAAGAAAGTCAGGATTTGATGTCTGCACTGAATCTGTCTAAAGATTCCGCATTTTTCAAGGCATTGGATGAAACCCCTGATTACAAGCTCCGGCTTTGCTATCTGACAGGAAATACTCAGGCTGAACGCATTTATCTGATTCATATGATTGGAGAATGGCTGAGGATGGATGCTCAACAGGCTTTGTCCTGCTCGGAGGTTCAATTTGCTTATCCGGAACTTTATGCCTATCTACAACACACTGAACTGTTTAGGGATAGTGACTCTGAGCGGTATTTTGATTCCTATAAGTCTTATAAACTTTCAAATCGCTTGCCACAGGACGAGGATATTTATTTTTCAAACTTTGATATAAATTCTTATCCCTATCGCTATACGTTGCTTAGCGATTCGATAACAACAGACAGCGTTATTTTATGGATTGATGCACTTGGTGCCGAATGGCTTTCCTTGCTTTGCTGGACATTGCAAAAAGACAGCAATGGTCAGATAAAATCTGTTGCTCTGGCGCAGAGCTGCTTGCCAACGGAAACGGAATACAATGACCAGTGGAATAAAATGGATACGCCGCATGACAAACTCGATAAGTTGGACAAGTTGGCGCACCATGGCGTAATTGATGATCCAAGTTATTATACCTGCATTCAGGAACAGTTTGCGTTTTTTTCTAAAGTCGTTGATAAGATTGAGGAGCTGTTCCAAAAATACCATCGGGTAATTATTACGGGAGATCACGGAAGCAGTCGCCTTGCTGCGAGGTTTTTCCATGCAAGGGAGGGCTACCCTGCGCCAGCATCTTCTCAGGTGTGCAGTCATGGTCGATTTTGTATTTTTAATGGAGCTAAAATCATTGCTAGCTCCAATCAAGTGATCGCTAAAGACTCAGATGGAAATCAATATCTGATTTTCAAAAATTACGATCATTTTAAGCAGTCTGGCTTTGCCGCCGGCGGCGATGATGAAAATGCACAATACGGCGAACTTCATGGCGGCGCTTCACCTGAAGAGTTGCTTGTTCCTGTGATTGTATTTGACAGCATCCACGAGCTACCACTTACTGCGACATGGAAAAAAGATTCTATCAAGTTTTCTATGAAAAAAGCCAAACCAGTTATTCTGTTCAATAAACCCGTTCAAAATGTTCAAGCTAGTCTTGGAAGTGTCGATGGTATCTGCACTCCTATAGACACAGTTGGTAAGGAATGGATGATAGTTTTTTCTGAAAACAAGGCTGAAGCCACAAAGAATTTTAAATACGATCCGATTATTATAGCCGATGGAAAAGTTGTCCATGTTCCATCACTGGAAATAAAGCCCGCTCTTGGGGGAGGAGATTTCGACCTTTAATGCGAGTAAAGAAAAAAGTATGTTGCGATTGTGGTAAGGTTCTAACAAAAGATGAGATTGCACTTTCTCAAAAATTGATTGACCTTGATACCGAAGATTTTTATTGTTTGCCATGCATGGCAGAATATATCGGATGCTCCGAGGATGATCTGCACATTAAAATTCGAGAATTCAAAGAACAGGGATGCACCTTGTTTCTGTGAGAGGACGGCGATTGTATGTTGGAGGATAAAGTCAGAGAAATTTTCGCTGACATGGTTGTATTAAAAGATCCCCAAAGAAGCGAATATTTTTCCAACCTGAGCATTCCTTCTTATATGCGTGATTGGCTGGTTATGAAGTTCTCAGATGACAATGGAACCATCGATTATGAAAGTGTTGGACGATATATCAAACGTTATATTCCAAGTCGGGAAGATTTCGAGCAATACAAATTTCAAATGGTTAATGGCGACACCGTTCAATTTTTGGCTCGGGTTCGAGTCTCCGTTGATGTAAAAACAGGAAAAACAGTCTTTGAACTGCCTGATTTTGGTGGCTCTCGCGGTGGGGCAGGTGGTGTTGTAGCTTATGATGTCGCTGAGAGATGGCAAAACACCTTGCTACGGGAAAGTGAAAATTGGGGCATCGTAACCCTCTGCTGGATGATGGATGGAACTCCATCAAAGCCGAAAGGTCTCATCACAATGATTGGCTACAAGCCATTCTGCCCTTACGATATAGATCTTGAGTTTTATCGTGATGCACGAAGCCAATTTTCTATTCATGAATGGATTGATGTCATTATCGAAGCAATCGACTACAATCCTGATGGGTACTTAGATGAGAATGGTGAGGTGAGCGAACGCAAAAAACTTTATTTTCTTCGTCGCCTTCTGCCATTCGTTGAAAAACGCGTTAATCTGATTGAACTTGCTCCAAAAGGCACCGGAAAAAGTTATGTGTTTGAAAAAATAAGCAAGCGTGGTTGGCTTATTAGTGGCGGTACTGTATCTCGCGCATCTTTGATTTACGACAATGCGAAAAAGACCGGTGGTCTTCTCACACGATTTGATTTTGTTGGGTTTGATGAAGTTCAGTCTATTACATTTGAACAACCCGGTCAAATTCAGCAGGCACTCAAGCATTACATGGAATATGGCGAGATCAAAGGATTCGATGCCTCACTGTCTTCTGGTGCAGGTGTAATTGTTCTTGGTAATATTGATGCAGACCGATTTGACACAAACAAAAATATGGTTGCTAATATTAGTGAAGTGTTCGGGGAATCTGCAACATTGGATCGTTTCCACGGTTTTATTCCCGGATGGGAAATTCCTCGAATGACAACTGGTATGATTGCCAAGGGCTGGGCCATCAATACGGAATATTTTGCCGAAGTGATGCATACCTTGCGAGATGATCTCACATATTCAGCTGTCGTTGATGCTATGATTGATTTTCCTTCAAACGCAGATAAACGCCATATGACCGCAATCAAGCGGTTATGTACCGCGTTTTTGAAACTTCTGTTTCCTCATGTACAAACTCCAAATGATATTGACCGTCAGGAATTTATTGACTATTGTCTAAATCCCGCTATTGAAATGCGCTCTGCGATCTATAAACAGCTCTGCATCATCGATGCCAAGGAATATGATGTTCCAAGCAAGCGCATCCCTGAGATTGTTTGCAAATAACAAAGGTGCTTACTCATGATTTATGCTGATAATGCAGCGACCACCCCGTTGGATCAGGATTCTTTTGAGGCAATGAAGCCATTTCTTCTTGAGCAGTATGGAAACGCCTCACAGCCATATTCTTTTGCCAGAGAACCACGAACTGCCTTGAAGTGGGCAAGAGAAACTATTGCTGACTGCATTGGGGCAAAACCCGAAGAAATCTATTTTACATCCGGCGGCACTGAAAGTGATAACTGGGCTATAAAAAGCAGCTCTTTAAAACGCCCTATCTTGACTAGCCAAATTGAACACCATGCCATCCTAAATGCTTGTGCGGCAATGGAGCATCTTGGTGTAAATGTTCGATATCTTCCTGTGAATTGTCATGGAACGGTTCAAACTGAAACCTTAGAGGCTGCCATGGATTGTAAGCCCCGGTTGGTTTCAATTATGCTTGTCAATAATGAAATCGGGAGCATTGAGCCCATAGCTTCTCTTGCAAACATTGCGCATAAATACGGTGCGCTGTTTCATACGGATGCAGTTCAGGCTGTTGGACACATTCCGATTGATGTAAATAGCCTAGGCATTGATATGCTGTCCGCATCTGCTCATAAATTTAATGGCCCTAAGGGAATAGGCTTTATTTTCATAAAATCCGGAACACCTCACCATCCATTTATGGATGGCGGTGCTCAAGAATCTGGGATGAGAGCCGGAACGGAAAATGTTGCCAGCATTGTTGGAATGGCTACTGCTCTAAAGAAAAACTGCCATGAAATGAAACAGAATCAAGAGCATTTGCTTCAAATTGAGCAAAAATTCTTGAATGTCCTTTCCAATTCCAAACTTGACTTTGTTCGTAACGGTGATGTTGATCATATTCCAGGAAATGTAAGTATATCATTTCGTAATGCCTCCGGCGAAATGCTGCTCCATCGACTGGATTTGATGGGAATCTGTATTTCAACTGGGTCAGCCTGCGACAGCAAGAGCATCCAGACCTCGCACGTCCTAAAGGCAATTCATCTTTCCGATGAATATGCACGTGGTACGATTCGAGTTTCCTTTGGCAAGCAAAATACACTTGATGAAGCAACAACTATTGCTAATGCCATCATCAAGATTTTGAATTCAAGAACAGTGTAATATTTTCTTTCAGCTTTTTCATTCAGTTTCTGCAAGCAGTGCCTTTGTGCGTACAAAGGCCAGAGAACACGCACGGCATTGAAAATTTGCCGTGCGTGTTCTGCTTGTTGGGATGCAATCCCAGTCCCTATGAACATCACGTTCCGTGATGGCTGCGCACTCCTGTGGAGTGCTGAAAGAGCGTTTTGCAAAAACGCGTAGCCTGCATCCATCGGATGTAGTTCAAGGGTTTGGGATTTCCCAACAAGCATTTTGCAACGCAAAAATGGTCTTTGTATATACGAAGACACTGCTTGC
>JABLTS010093837.1_pt1 | contig 17084 bp, 11 predicted proteins | sample 7160081 | NCBI WGS metagenome assembly JABLTS01 (sample SAMN14651231, study PRJNA627086) | human gut metagenome | isolation source: feces | host: Homo sapiens | reverse complement strand
ATAGTCAACCAACAATTTTGTTATAACTAAACCACATGGTTATTATAGAGGAACCCACTCTCTATGTTAAATTTCAATTAAAACTAAAGCTATGCTTTTTATAAAAGTTATATTTATTGGTTTTATAAAATATAGTAAATAACAGCCATGAATAAAGCACCAAATGTAGCTCCACCTAAATGAGCTTTCCAAGAAACACCAGGCATAAAGTTCAAAGATACATTTAAAATAATCGTAATTAAAAGAGATGTATTATGTGTAATACCACCAATTCCATATAATAGATAGATAAAAATAAGTTCAGTAGCTAATAAGCCATATATTCCAGAGGACAGTCCACCACTGATTGTATAATCATTACCAATGAGTGCTTGAAACACGTTACCTAGGATAATTGAACCAACTAATAATATGGTATAAGGTATATGACCTAATATGTATTCTAAAGATGTTCCTAAATAGTACATGCAATATAGATTCATAAATAAATGATAAAAAGACATATGTACAAAACCGGCAGTAAGAAAACGATAACTTTGTTTTAATCCACCATAATAAGGTGTTTGTAAAGCACCAGCATCAATTAAGGCTAAATCAGGGCTTTCTTTTTTCTTTAAATCATTTAAACGAATATAGTTTAATATTGCAAGCAAGATAGTAATATAAGTAATTAATGGCATGTTTTTTCTCCTAATATGTGCATTATAACATCAGATATCTGTTATGATTATAAGATAATCGAAAGAGGTAACTTACTTATGTTTACGATAAATGATCTTAGACGCTATTGTGATGAGAAAAGACTAAATAAAATTGAAAAAGGTTTTCGTAATGAAGAAGTATATGGATATACATATGATGATACTGATTATCCAACAATCACAATTACGGGAGATGTTTATGATGTAAAAAATGAATTTCTAGCAGAAGATATTCATATTGTGATTGATTACGAGAAAGGTATTATTAAAAAAGGATATTGTGATTGCAGATATATTCGTGAAAATAGAAGGGTTTGTGATCATCTTCTTTTATTAGTTTATGCCTTCTTATTCGATATTGAAAATGGGAACATACAAGTTGGACCAAATAATAGAAAAACCGATTATGTTTTATCACAGTATTTAAAAGATTATTTAAATACCTATGAAATAGAAGAAAAAATACCTGATAAAAGTGGCACAATAACAATTAAACCAGAAATACAAGTTTCAGATTATAATACAGACTATAATGGGGATTATTATGTATCGGCAAGCTTTTTGATTGGAAGAGCTAATAGAAAATCATATGTGATTAAAAATATTTCGGAATTTCAAAATGCATTATCACTGGAAAAAGAATATACATTAGGAAAAGATTTTTCGGTGGTTTTATGCATGGATTCGTTTGATGCATTAAGTTTACCACTTGCCAGCTTTTTAAATTCTTTGCCAAATGGACAGGATAATTATATTGGAAAAGGAGGTTATTATGACTACTATAATAATTATAGTGCGAGAAATGCTGGTAGAGAGTTAACATTAACCGGGAAATATCTGGATGATTTTTTGAAAGCTTGTGAAGTAACGGGTGTCATGGTTTATGACAAAGAACGTGGAAGAAAAAGTGAAGAATTATATCAAATTATTGATGGTAAACCAAATATTCAAACAAAAATCAAACAAGTAAAAGATGGCTATGAAATAGAATGTGAAGATACACAATATATTGCAGGAAGAAAATATATTTATACAATAGACAGTTCTAATAAAATGATTATTCGTTCAAAATGCAGCGATTCAGAAAAAGAATTATTACATATGATGAGACAATATGATGATAATCTGTTTGTTTCAAACGATGATATAAAAACATTCACGAGTCAAATTTATCCAAAGCTGGAAAAAACCACATATTTAAAGAAAGAAAACTATTTGCCAGAGAAATATGTTGTTGCTAAGCCTGACTTTGAATTTTATTTTGATATGCCTCAAAATGGTATGATTACTGTTGAAGTATTTGCAATATATGGTGATTTGAAATTTAACGCCTTAGAAAATAATAAAAAGGACATAAACAATCGTAATAATCTGGAAGAAAAAAGAATAGATAAATTTTTGTCACAGTATTTTACATCTTTTGATCCACAAAACTCTAAATGGGCAATATTAGATGATGAAGATAAAATTTATACTTTATTGACGGAAGGTATTGAAGAAATTAAAAAACTCGGAAAAGTGTTTATATCTGATTCATTGAAGAAATTAACAATTCGTAAAATAGATAAAGTGACAGTTGGAGTTTCTGTTCAAAGTGATTTATTGCAACTGGATTTAAATACAGATTCAAGAACATTAGAAGATTTAGCGGATATTTTATCTAAATATTCACCAAAGAAAAAATATTATCGTTTAAAAAATGGCAGTTTTATCACTATTGAAGAAGGTGAATTGGATTCAATTAACAAGTTAGTAGAAGATTTACAGTTATCTAGTAAAGACATAAAGAAGGGTAATGTTAAGATTCCAAAATATCGAGCTTTATATCTAGAGAATATGGATAATGATGTGAATCTTGAAATAAAAAGAGATGAATTCTTTGATAGACTTATTCAGAATATTTCTACAGTAAATGAATCAGAATATCCTGTTCCTGACTCTATTCATGCGACTTTAAGAGAATATCAGAAAAATGGTTATGAGTGGCTTTGTCGTTTACATGAAAATGGTTTTGCGGGATTACTTGCAGATGAAATGGGTTTAGGTAAAACGTTACAAGTTATTACTTTTATCGCTTCTTTAAATGACAACAAACGTAAATTAGTTGTTTGTCCTGCTTCTCTTGTTTATAACTGGGCAGCAGAAATAGAGAAATTTGCACCAACATTACATTACACAATTGTTTCAGGACAACCGGAAATAAGAGCTAATACAATTATGAATTCTTTAGAAGATGCGATTTTAATTACGTCATATGATTCGCTTAAAAGAGATTTTGCATATTATGATGGAATGCAATTTTCAGTACAAGTTATTGATGAAGCACAATACATTAAAAATGCAAATACACAGGCTTCTCAATCAGTAAAAGAAATTCGGAGTAGTTTCCGTATTGCTTTAACAGGTACACCGATTGAAAATAGATTATCTGAACTATGGAGCATATTTGACTATTTGTTGCCTGGTTTCCTATATCGTTATCGATATTTTAAATCGTATTTTGAATTACCGATTGTTAAAGATAATGACTTAGAGCAAGAAGAAAGACTTCGTAATATGATTGCTCCATTTATCTTAAGAAGATATAAGAAGGATGTATTAAAAGATTTGCCTGAAAAACTTGAAGAAATATACTACGCTCCTTTATCTGGAGAACAGAAAGAGTTGTATGATGCAAGAGTACAACGATTGAAGATTTCTTTAGCACAGGAATCTAAAGAAGATTTTAACAAAAATAAAATTGCAATACTTGCTGAGTTAACTCATCTAAGACAAATATGTTGTTCACCATCACTTGTATATAATGGTTATAAAGGTAATTCTACAAAAGAAGATTTATGCGTTGATTTGATTCGTTCAGCTGTAGAAAGTGGTCATAAAATATTACTATTCTCACAATTTACAAGTATGTTAGTAGAACTACAGGAACGTTTAAATAAAGAAGGTGTTAGGTATTATTATTTACATGGTGGTACAGATAAAAAAGAGAGAGTTAAATTAGTTGAAAAGTTTCAAAATGATGATGTACCAGTATTCTGCATTTCTCTAAAAGCAGGAGGTACAGGCCTTAATTTAACAGCTGCAGATATTGTTATACATTATGATCCTTGGTGGAATACAGCAGTAGAAAACCAGGCGACAGATAGAACGCATCGTATTGGTCAAGATAAAGTTGTAACAGTATATAAACTAATTATGAAAGATACTTTAGAAGAAAGAATTATAGAGTTACAGTCCTCTAAAGCAGATTTAGCTAGAGAAATGCTATCTGGTGAAGAGATGGGCAAGGCGTCATTTACGAAAGAACAGTTATTAAATATTCTCGAGTGATAAAAAGGAATACACTATCATGTGTTATAATATTTTATATTTACATAAGGAAGGAAGTGTTGATTTTGGCTTTTACAGATTTAGGTTTAACACTTGGAAATATACGTTCAATCACAGTCATGGTTATAGATATTTTGGTCATGTGGTTTATACTTTTTTATGCAATAAAAGTAGTACGTGGTAATTCCAGAACAATTCAAATTTTTAAGGGTGTAATGCTCGTTGTAATTTTAGATTCTATAGCTAAAATATGTGGCTTGAAGACTCTAGAATACTTTATGGATATTTTCATTAACTGGGGATTTTTGGCATTTATCATTATCTTTCAGCCAGAAATTCGGGCATTGCTTGAAAAAATCGGAAAAACAAATATGTTTTCTCGTATGACAACATTAACAGGTAGTGAAAAAGAGAACCTTGTTGACCAGATTGTTACAGCAACAATGTTATTATCGAAAGATGAAACAGGTGCTTTAATTTCAATTGAACAATCTCATTCATTGAGTGACTATATTGCGACAGGAACAAGATTAAATTCAGATGTTACTGCTGAACTTTTAACATCTATCTTTGTTACTAGTACACCTTTACATGATGGAGCAGTAATTATTCAAGGTAATAAGATTGCCTGTGCAAGTGCATATTTCCCACCTACAAATTTAGAAGTGCCTAATCGCTATGGTGCAAGACATCGTGCGGCTATTGGTATTAGTGAAATTACTGATGCAGTTACCATTGTTGTTTCTGAAGAAACAGGTGCTATTAGTATTACAGAAGGTGGAAAGATATTCCATGTAAATAAGAGACAATTACGCAATTATTTATTACGCGTTATTTGTGGTGAAGAAACAGAAGTTCAGGAAGAAGCATATCGTCCAGAACCTGCAAGAGAAGTTGTTATTTCTGATACAAATACTAAACGTCGTAAATCGTCACAAGATACAGGTATCTTGAACAAGTTAATGATCAAGAAACAAGACACAGACACAATTAAATCTGATAAGATTGAAGCGGAAGAAGTTGTAACAAGTTTAAATAGATCAAGTGTTGAAGAAGATTATTCTGAAGCAATGAGCAAACATCAACCTGCTTCACAAAAAGTAATGAAGTCTCGTAAAGAATCAACACGTAAAAGCAGAAAACCTGAAGCCATGGATATCATTGAAGAAGAGGCTGCTGAAATTAAACTTCCAAAGAAAAAGAAGAGACCAGCTCCAAGCTATCCAGAAAAGGCTAATCCTAGGCCGATAGTTCAAGAAACGAAACAAACAGAATTTGTACAAGATGATTCGTATCAGAATGATTCTTTAAAAGACGATGAAAGAATTTATGATACATCAAAATTAGATATTTCTAAGATTGTTGGCTTAAATAATGAATTAGATAAAACTTTAGATATGATAGATCAACTCCAAGATGATTCATCTTCAAAACATACAGGAGGTGAGCACTAATGAGCGAAGATAAGAAACCACAAGAATTTAATCGTCAAAAAATTGAACTTGCGAATAAAATTGCAAATCAAAGCCAAAAAGTAGCGAATACTTATCAACATGTTGAAGATATACTATTACGTATTATCCGTTGGTTCTCTACATTTATTGATAAAACATTATTTAATACAAAATATACAAAATTAGTTTCTTTAATTTTAGCAATTTTAATGTATGCAATGGTTAATTATGATTCAAGTACATCACTATATACGACACCATTAAGTTACAGTAAAGACTTGAATGATGTTAGTGTTACAGCTAAATATAACAGCGATACTTTTGAATTAAGTGGTTTACCTGCTACTGCAAATATTACAATCAGTGGTGATGCATCTAGTGTTACAAGTGCTGTAAATTCTAAAGGTTCTGTTGTGGCTAATCTAGAAGGTTTAACAGAAGGAACTCATGCAGTAAAGCTAACAACTGAGGGATATGGTGATGGTATTAATACAAAAATTGATCCCTCTCTTGTCTATATCACTTTAAAGAAAAAGACAACACAACAATTTGATATTTCTTATGATTTTATCAATCAAGATAAAATGGAATCTATTTACAGTGTAGGTACACCAGAATTTGAATATCAAAAAGTCAATGTACGTGCCTCAAAAGATACATTGGATTCTATTGCCTTTGTTAAAACATTGATTGATTTAAAAGGACAAACTACTGACTTTACACAAGAAGCAAAACTTATCGCATACGATGTGAATGGTCAGCCAGTAAATGCTGATATTGTTCCAGATACAATTAAAGTTAGTGTTCCAGTTACTTCGCCTAATAAAGTTGTACCAATCGATGTAGAAGTTACTGGTGAAGTGCCAGATGGTAAAGCTATCAGTAATATCGAAATGGATCAACAGACAGTAACGATTTATGGTTCTGAAAACGTCTTAAGCCAGGTAGATAAAGTTGTTGTGACATTGAATGCCTCTACAATTACAAAAGATTCTACTTTATTAAGACCTCTGGCTTTACCAACAGGTGTTAACTCAAGCAGCATTAACCAGATTACAATTAACGTAACTCTTGGAGAAGGTGTTACTAAGACAATTTCTGATGTTAAAATCAGTTATATAAACAATGTAAATAACTATAAAGCTTCACAAGTAAACAATAAGACAACAGTAAATGTTACTGTTTTTGGTACTGAAGAAAATATTTCTAATATTACTGCTGATGATATAAATGTATATATTGATATGACTGATGCAAAACCTGGATTAGTTGAATTCCCATTATATGTTGAGCAACCTAAGGGTGGCTTAGTGAAGTATTCTTTATCAGAATCAACATATACATTAAATATTCTGGGTGAAACTGATTCGACTGAAACGGATAATGGAGGAAATGCAAACAATGGGTAAATATTTTGGAACGGATGGAATTAGAGGTTTAGCAAACGAAACTTTAACGGCTGAAAGAGCGTTTAATGTTGGTAGATATTTAGGTTATTATTACAGTCAGAATGGAAAACAAAACATTCTAATAGGAAAAGACACAAGACTATCTAGCGATATGTTAGAAAATGCGTTAGCTGCAGGTATTACTTCTGAAGGATGCAATGCTTATTTAGCTGGATATTGTCCAACACCAATGATTTCTTATTTGGTACAGAATGATGATTTTGCATGTGGTGCAATGATCAGTGCAAGTCATAATCCATTTCATGATAATGGTATTAAAGTATTCTCAAAAGAAGGTTTAAAACTTTCTGCGGATATTGAAAATTTAATTGAACAATATATTGATCATGAAGTTGAAATTGCTTATAAAACAGAAGATAAGATTGGTAAAGTTATCGCTTATCCTCATGGCTTAGAAGAATATTTAGCTTATATTAAAGAATTATTCCCTATAGATTTAAGTGGCTATAATTTAGCAGTAGATTGTGCAAATGGTTCAAGTTCAGTAACAGCTGAAAAAGCTTTAAAAGCACTTGGTGCTAATTTAACAATGACACATGATAAACCAGATGGTGTAAATATCAATACACATTGTGGTTCAACTCATCCTGAATCATTACAAGAATTAGTTAAAAATGGTAACTACGACTTGGGTTTAGCTTTCGATGGTGATGCGGATAGAATGATGTTAGTAGCACCTAGTGGCCAACTTTTAACTGGTGACCATATGCTTTATGTATTTGGAAGATATTTTAAAGACAAAGGTGTTTTAAATAACAATACAATTGTTACTACAGTTATGGCTAATCTTGGTTTATTTAAAGCTATGGAAAGAAATGATATACATATCGCTTCTACACAAGTTGGGGACAAATATGTATTTGAATGCATGTGCAAAGAAAATGATATTGTTGGTGGTGAACAATCAGGACATATTATTTTTAAAGAATTTGAAAAAACTGGTGATGGCTTAGTTACAGCATTAATGTTTTTAAAGGTAATGAAAGAAACAGGGTTAACTGCTTTAGAACTATGCGAAGGGTTAAAGATTTATCCACAGCTATTAATCAATGTAAAAGTATCTGATAAAGATGCTGCTATGGAAGACAGTGATGTGAAAAAAGCTATTGAAGAAGTAAATTCCAGATTAAATGGAAATGGTAGAATTTTAGTTAGACAAAGTGGTACAGAACCATTAGTTCGTGTAATGGCGGAAGCTGAAACAGATGAAATCTGTGAAAGAGAAGTAAATTCAATTGTAGAAATTGTAAAAAATAAATTTGGTATTTAATGATGAAAAAAGTTATATCTATTGTCGAAGATGAAAAAGACTTAAATGAACTCGTTAAGAGATATTTAGAAAAAGAAGGATATGAAGTTCATGCATATCTTACTTTTGACGAGGCTTCTTCACATACAAGTGATGATGATGTTCATCTTTGGATTCTTGATATTATGCTTGGTGATAAAAGTGGTTTTGATTTGATTGAACAAATTAGAATGAACGATCCTAATGTGCCTGTTATCTTTATGTCCGCAAGAGATAAAGAATTTGACCGTATTATTGGTTTAGAAAAAGGCAGCGATGACTATATTACAAAGCCATTTTCCCCAAAAGAACTTGTACTACGTGTTAATAACATCATTCGTCGAACATATAAAGAAGATAATCAAAGAATATCTGTTGATGGTTATGAAATTGATGAAAATCAAAGATTTGTATATTTTAGAAATGAAGTCATTGATTTAACAACAAAAGAATACGAACTATTAATGTTATTTGTAAAAAATCGTGGAACTGCTTTTACTCGTGAAGATATATTGCAGAAAGTTTGGGAAGAAAACTATTTTGGAAGTGACCGTGTTGTGGATGATACTATGCGTAGGCTTCGTCGGAAAATGCCAAACTTAACAATTCATACGATTTATGGATTTGGGTATAGACTAGGCTAAGTTAATGAAGAGATTATATCTGTGGTTACGTGAATTATCTTTATCACAACAGTTACTAACTATTGCGTTTTTGTTAGTGACTGTTTTTGCCGTCTTTTTGCTGGCTTTTTTAACGCCACAGATTGATTTGTTCTCTGAAACAGAAATGTTCCGTATGCTTCATAACTCGCAAAACAGCTTAGAGTATTATTTAGCTGTTTCAAATGATTATGATCTGGAGATTGATATTGATGCAAATGAAATCGTACATGCTCTATATGATACGAAAACTAATACTTTTCATGTCATTGGAAATGGTCAATTTTCTGAAGAAGAAATAAAAGCTATTTCAACAAAAGTTAATCATCCTATTATAAAAACAGAAGATTATTCAACATATATTGGTACAAATAAAGATAATAGACAAAAAATACTATATTCTATTACACCAGTACAAAATGATAAATACTTAATCAGTAAATTGCCTGCAGCGTATGAAGATAATTTCAAGTCTTCACTTGTCAGTAATATTGTTGATGTAAATATATTTGTAGTTATGCTCTTATTTATTTGTTTAATGATTTGGGTGGCTTCTTTAATTCATCCATTAAATCAAATAAAAATATATATTACAAAGATTAAAAATGATGAACCAGCTTTCTTATCTGTTACTAGAAGAGATGAAATAGGAGAAGTTGCAGACGCTTTAAGAGAGATGGAATTTGAATTATCCAAGCAGAATCGTGAAAAGCAGGAGATGATTCAAAATATTTCGCATGACTTAAAAACGCCTATTGCGACAATTAAATCCTATGGAGAAAGTATCAAAGATGGTATTTATCCATATGGAACACTTGAAAAATCAATCGATGTCATTATTGAACATGCAGATAGATTAGAAAAGAAAGTTAGAAGTTTAATTGCTTTAAATAAAATGGGATATTTACTGGATGATTGTCCAGCTGGTGATACTTTACTAATGAATGAAGTAGTGGATAAAGTGTTATTATCTTTAAAAGTTATTAGACCAGAAATTACATTTGTTCGTGAAATGGATGAAAGTGTTTATTTCCATGGTGATGAAGATCCATGGCGTATTGTTGTAGAGAATCTAGTGGATAATGCTCTACGTTATGCAGAAACAACTATTACGATTTCTTTACATAAAGGCGAATTATGTGTAAGTAACGATGGAAAACAAATTGAAGAAGATAGACTAAAGAAATTGTTCAGACCGTATGAAAAAGGAACGGATGGACAGTTTGGCTTAGGGTTATCTATTGTATATAAAGTAGTAAATACTTATGGCTATCATATAGAAGCTGATAACTTGCAGAATGGTGTATGTTTTAGAATCTGGAAAGATTTAACCCGCACTGAAAAACGTGAAATTGAAAAAGAAAAGCGTAAAGAAGAGAGAAAAAAAGCACAAGAAAAGAAACAGGAAAAAAAGGAAATATGACGGATTTTGGGGTATTTAATGGTGTAAAAACAGCTTATCGACATAGTGGTGCAGGAAAAGATGTTATATTACTACATGGTTGGGGACAAAGAATGATTATGATGAGTCAATTAGAAACTCATTTAGAAAAACATTTTTCTGTCTATAATATCGATTTGCCAGGCCATGGGGAAAGTGATGATCCAAGTGTTCCATGGTCTGTAGAAGACTATGAAACTTTCTTAAGAGATTTTATTGAGAAAAATCATATTGAAAATCCAATTTTAATCGGTCATTCTTTTGGGTGTCGTTTTGCAATTCATTACGCAGCTCATTATCCTGTTTATAAAATGGTATTAACAGGAGCTGCAGGTATTAAACCTAAAGCTTCTAGAAAGATGAAACTAAAGACAAAAATGTATAAAATCGGCAAATGGTTTTTACTAAAAACAGGTAATCAAGAAGCTCTAGAAAAATATCAGGATAGACATGGTTCTACAGATTATAAAAATGCCAAAGGAACAATGAGAGCTACATTTGTTAAAGTTGTAAATGATGATGTAACACCGTTATTAAAAGATGTTAAATGCCCAACGTTACTAGTCTGGGGAGATCAAGATACAGCTGCACCTTTATATATGGGTAAAATGATGGAAGAAATGATGCCTGATGCAGGACTAGCAATATTTGAAGGACAGGATCATTTTGCATATTGGAATGAATACGAAAGATTTAATCGTGTTCTTGATGCTTTTTTAGAGGGAGATTATTAGTCATGTGGCAGTTTATTATCATTATCTGTGCTTTTATATTTCTATTAGTGCCAGAGAAACATGCTTTACATATGTTTCAACAAAATCGTTACGAATTAACGAGATTTACAACCTGGTTAAAAGAAAACAAAATAACAATTCTTAAAGATAATATTGTTGTCTTATTTTCTTTTATCCTTCTACTTGTATTATCTTTTGTATTATCTGAAACACTTATTTATATATTAAGCAGTATTTGTCTACTTTTATTAGCATTTTTACTTATAACAAAGGAAAAGAAAAAAAATTATATTAAACCATTGGTTTATACAGGTAGAGTAAAAAGACAAATTATAGTTTTAAATGCTTTGGTTTTCATTCTATTTTTTGTCTTATCTAAATTTAGTACAAAGTTATTACCAGCATTATTACTTCTAATAGCATATTACGGTATCTGGTTACTAATTTATCCAATGGCTTGTGTAACAACCCCAATTGAAAAGGCAGTACAAAATTATTACATCAATGATGCAAAAAAAATGTTACAAAATCATGGAAATTTAAAGATAGTTGGTATTACTGGAAGTTATGGAAAGACATCTACAAAAAATGTTGTACGTGCAATTCTTTCACAAAAATACAATACTTTAATGACACCATCATCATTTAATACACCAATGGGTATTACAAGAACAATTCGAGAAATGCTAAAACCAATTCATGAAATATTTGTTTGTGAAATGGGTGCAGATAAAGTTGGGGATATTACAGAACTAATGAATTTTGTTCATCCACAAGTTGGTATCGTAACTTCTATTGGTCCTCAACATTTACAAACATTTAAAACACAGGAAAATATCACGCATGAAAAGATGCAGATGATTGAAATGTTACCAAAAGATGGTGTAGGAATATTGAATTACGATAATGAGCTCATACGTAATTATAAAGTGAAAAATCCCGTTAAAATTATCACTTATGGTATCCAAAATGAAAACGTTGATTATCGTGCTGTAGATATTCAATATCATCCAACAGGTTCTTCTTTTACTGTGGTTCATCAAAATGAAAGAATTGCTCTTACAACAAAACTGTTAGGGGAATTAAATATATTGAATATATTATCAGCTATTGCTTGTGCTAGAAACTATGGAATTAGCTGGAATGTAATTGAAAAAGGTGTTAAAGAAATGAAACAGGTAGAACACCGTTTAGAACTAAAAAAAATAAATGGTTATACTTTTATTGATGATGCCTTTAATGCTAATCCTAGTGGTGCGCATATGGCTGTTACAGTATTAGGAAATATGCCTAATCATAAATATATTGTCACTCCAGGAATGATTGATTTAGGTGAAAGACAAAGTGAAATTAATTATCAGTTTGGTAAAGATATGATTGATAATGTGGATTTTGTTATTTTGGTTGGTAAAGAACAAACAGCACCTATCTATAAAGGCTTAACAGAAAATGGATATCCAGAAAATCAAATTCTTGTCGTAAATCATGTTAGAGAAGCATTTACATATATTTATAGCCACGCTTCTACAAGTGACACGGTTTTATTAGAAAATGATTTACCGGATGCTTTCAGTAAATAAGCAAATTTAGAAAATTGATGTATTGAAATTTTATTAAAATGTTTTTAACATATTGTATGCTCTTAGAGGAGTTTTAATATGGGAAAAAGTTTTAAGAAGAAAAATATAAAAACAATTAAATTACAGGTTGAACCTGTTATAGAAAAAAAGATTGAAAACGAAAAAGAAAAAAGAATGCCTAATGCATTAAAAGTAATAGGATATTTTTCGCTTTCTTTCTTTTATTTAGAATGTATTTTAAAAGCCAGCACAATGAATACATCCTGGGATATTTCATTGGTATATATCTTGTTATATGCGATAGCTTTATCTTGTTTAATCTATTTCATCAGCTCTTTAACAAAAAAAGAGATTGTTAATCGTAGAATTCGGACAATAGTATTAGTTACAATTACTGTTATTTTTATTGCAAATTATTTTATCTACTATGTGTTTAAGATTTTCTATGATGTAAATACGGTAACTGCAGGTGGTGGAGACGCTCTTGGTGGCTTTATTGGCATGATTTTTGAAATTGTATTCTGTTTTAACGGATTACTGCATATTTTGTTGTTTTCTTTACCGTCAATTATATATTTTAAAACACGTTTAAAGTGGGATGATGGAAAGAAAGATAATAAATTGCATCTTGTGCTAATTGCTGTTTCTTGTGTAATCAGTTATTGTGGACAAATATGTTGTATCAATATGAATGACAAATATAAACGTTTATATTCTACAGAATATAATTATCAATCCTCAGTAGCGAGTTTTGGATTGATGCATTCAATAATTATAGATGCTGAAAAGAATATTTTTAATAAAGCAGATGTATCTTTCAGTAATGAAGAAGAAATTGTTGAAACGCCTGTTACTGAAGAAATTAAGCACTATGATAAAAATATCATGGATATTGATTTTGAAACATTAGAAGAGCACGCTTCTGACGCATATATTCAACTTGATCAATATGTACAAAGTCAAAGTGCATCATTACAAAATGAATATACAGGCTTATTTAAGGGAAAGAATTTAATCATGCTGTCAGCGGAAGCGTTCAGTGCAGAAGTTATTGATGAAAATAGAACACCTACATTATATCGTCTTGCGACAAAAGGAATTAATTTCACGGATTATTATCAACCGGCAAGTGCTGGTACAACTGGTGGTGAATATGAAAATATATTTGGTATGTTACCAATGCTTGGTGGTTCATCATTAAAATCAACTTATGATAATAACAACTATCTAACAATAGGATCACAATTAAATCGTTTACATTATAATGGATGGGCGTTCCATAATAATGACTATACTTATTACGATAGAAATAAAACACATAACAATTTAGGCTATTCTCATGGCTTTATGGGATATGGTAATGGTATGGAACAATATGTTCAAAAAGAGTGGCCTCAAAGTGATTTAGAAATGATGGAAGGTACAGTTCCTATGTATATTGATGAACAGCCATTCAATGTTTATTACATGACCGTAAGTGGTCATAATGGTTATTCTAAAAATGCCAATGCAATGACAAAAAAGAACTGGGATAGGGTGGCAGATTTACCATACAGTGATGAAGTTAAAGGGTATTTAGCAGCAAATATGGAACTGGAAGATGCATTGACTTATCTTGTTAATGCATTAGAAGAAAAAGGCATTGCAGATGATACGGTTATTGTATTAAGTGCTGATCATTTCCCTTATGGATTAGATTACAACGCTTCTTTAGGAAATATGCCATATCTATCAGAATTGTATGGATATAATGTTACTAATTATTTAGAAAGAGATCATAATAGATTAATTATCTGGTCAGGTTGTTTAGAAGATAATGATCCAATTATTGTAGATGATCCTGTATCAAGTTTAGATATATTACCAACATTATGTAATTTATTTGGTGTAGAATATGATTCTAGATTATTACCTGGTAGAGATGTATTATCTAGTACAACACCTCTAGTTTTTAATATCAATTATGACTGGAAAACAGATAAAGGTACATATTTAGCGTGGAGTGATACTTTTATACCTGAAGATAGTACAACTGTTGTAACAGATGCATATATTAAAAAGATGAAGAATATCGTAAGTAATAAGATAAAATATTGTGAGGCTGTTTTAAAACTGGATTACTTTGATTATTTATTTGGTAAAAAAGGAGATAGTGAGTGAAAGATAAGTTAAAAAAATATATTACTTTTTATGGAATAGAACTGCTTTATTGTGCTTCTATTATTTGGTTTATTCAATTTGTAACAAACTCTTTATCGGTATCTTCCATTTATGAGGAACAACTAGTAAAGCTCTTTATATTAATTATTCTTGGGATTACATGGGTATTTGGAGCATCTTTAAATAAATTAATTAATTTTATACTTGTTGGTATATATTCCTTATATTTAATCAGTCAAAAAATATATTATCGTGGTTTTGGCTCATATTATCGTTTACGTACAGCAATTGGTTTAAAAGATGAAGTTGTCGGAGCGAAAGATTCAGCAATGGAATTAATAGAGAAGGGTGACTTTACACCAATAGTTATCTTGCTTGTTATTACGGTTGTATTTTATGTACTATACTTTTTAATCCAGAGAAAACAATTAAAATTCAAACAAAGAATATTATTGAAATTAGCTGGTTTGCTAGTAATTCAACCAGTAAGAGCAGGATATCAAGACTATAATGATTTAATATTGAGTACAAAAAATACGGAAGATTTATTCCAGTTATATAAAACTGATTATTATGTATATGATACGGTTTCTAATGTAGCTTTGTTTGTTGAAAAATTTGGCTTAGTTACATTAGGATATAAAGATATTCATGATTTAATAGTGCAGACAAATGATACTAACACATATATATCAGAAATAGAAGATTATTTGGATAATAAAGAAAGAGTAATAAATACAAATGATTTTACAGGATTGTTAAAAGGTAAAAATATATTATTTGTACAGGCTGAATCTTTTAATGAATTTGGTATGGATGAAGATTTAACGCCAACAATATACAAGTTAAAACATGAAGGTATAACTATTTCCAACTTCAATACACCAGCTCTTTCTGGAAGTACCAGTGACAGCGAATTTATGGCGAATACTTCTATCGTTCCAAGCAGTGAAGGGGAACCTGTTTGTTATAAATATGTTAATAATACATATCCTGTAACATTAGCTAATTTATTTAAAGAAAATGGTTATACAACTATAGCAATACATAATAACTATGGTAATTACTATAATCGTTTTAATATGTTTGCACGTCTAGGCTATGATGATTTCTATGACTGCACAAGCTTTGGTATGATGGATGAAAGAAGTGACTTGGAAATTGGTGAAAAGCTGAAATATATTATCGCTGATGCAGATTATCCATTGATGTTGTACTGGATTACATATAGTGGTCATCAACCATATACATTAGATTCAGTAGGTGTAAGTGAAGAAGATGTAGAGAAAATACGGGCAAAATATCCTGAATTAGATGATAGATATGTATCTTTCTTTGCAAAAAACATGGATTTAGATAGAGCACTAAAAGAAATTATGGACCAGGCAGAATATACAGGAACTTTAGATAATTTAGCGATTGTATTTTTTGGTGATCATATTGTTAAAGGTATGGAATATCAAAACTGTGATGATTTTTTTGAACAGACAGGTTTAGAAAACTTCTATACATTTAATGACACAGATTTATTTATCTATGCAACAGATTTAGAGCCAGTTGAATACAGCAAAGTATCTACTTTATTAGATTTTTTACCAACAATAGCGAATTTATATGACTACTCATATGACGAGAAATGTGTATTAGGTAGAGATATTTTTGATCCTAGCTATAATGGATTCTTCTTTGCGAATTATGGAGAACTAGCGAATGATTATTATCGTTATGATATGCTTACAGATTCTTTTTATTATACAAATGGATATGATACAGATAAAGCTGAACAAGAAATCGTTGGTTTTGAAAGATTACTTGATATATCTAAAAAAATATTGAAAATTGATTATTATAAAACAAAAGAAACGAACTAATCTCGTTTCTTTCTTTCGTTATAGGAATATATGCATCCACAATAATCTTGACTGTATAAATTATATTCATGAACAATTTCATCTCTGCGAACTTGTCCACCACTTTTCTTGAAGTCAGAATAAAAATATTTTACAGAAGGAAATTTCTTTTCTAAGCTATGGCCTATTTCATTTAGCTTTAGGCTGTCTTTTTGCCTAGAGATAGTCATAACAGTTGTGAAGTAATCAAAGTGATTGTCATTAGCGTATTCATAAGCTTCACGCATTCTTAGTGCATAGCAATAGAAACATCTTAAATAGCCTTCAGGTTCATCTTTTAATGGTTCTAATTTTTTTGTGTAAGACGCATTATCATAGGGTTGAAATATTATTTGAATTGTCATTTGTCTCGACT
>JABLTS010008029.1_pt1 | contig 17190 bp, 14 predicted proteins | sample 7160081 | NCBI WGS metagenome assembly JABLTS01 (sample SAMN14651231, study PRJNA627086) | human gut metagenome | isolation source: feces | host: Homo sapiens | reverse complement strand
AGTACGTTGATCGGCGGGTAGATTGCCTGTCCGTGCAGCTGACGATCCAGTACGATCTGACCTTCGGTGATGTAACCGGTCAGGTCAGGGATCGGGTGTGTAATATCATCATTCGGCATAGTCAGGATCGGGATCTGTGTTACAGAACCTTCGACGCCTTCTACGATACCGGCACGTTCGTAGATTGTAGCCAGTTCACTGTAGAGGTATCCAGGATAACCTTTACGGGAAGGAATCTCACCTTTTGAGGAAGAAACCTCACGCATGGCCTCTGCAAAGGATGTCATATCGGTTAAGATAACCAGGATGTGCATGCCTTTTTCAAATGCCAGATACTCTGCTGCGGTGAGGGCAACCTTCGGTGTGATCAGACGCTCTACAACCGGGTCGTTTGCCAGGTTCAGGTACATAACTACGTGGTCAGAAACACCGCTTTCTTCGAAAGTCTTGCGGAAGAATTCTGCTACGTCATATTTAACACCCATAGCTGCGAAAACGATCGCAAATTTCTCATCGGAATTATCACCCAGAGAAGCCTGTTTTACGATCTGAGCTGCCAGACGGTCATGTGGCAGACCATTTCCGGAGAAAATCGGAAGCTTCTGTCCGCGGATCAGAGTGGTCAGACCATCGATCGCGGAAATACCAGTACGAATGTAGTTACGCGGATATTCACGGGTAACCGGGTTCAGCGGCAGACCGTTTACATTGATGTGTGCTTCCGGATAGATATCACCCAGACCATCAATCGGCTGTCCGATACCATTGAAGGTACGGCCGAGGATGTCCAGTGATACGGCAAGCTCCATCGGATGTCCGGTCAGCTTTGTGTGGGTATTTTTAAGGGACATACCTTCATTTCCCTCAAATACCTGGATAACGGCTTTGTCTTCGTAGAGCTCTACGATACGACCGAGTTTCTTTTCGTTGTTATCCACAACGATCTCTACGATTTCTTCAAAGGAGGCATTCTGCACGCCTTCCAGAACGACCAGAGGGCCGTTGATCTCGTTCAGGCCTAAATATTCTATTGACATTTCTTTTCCTCCTAAGCGTTCTTTTCAAGTACTTCGTCATAGAAACGATCGACTTCTTTGCGGTAGTCATCGAACATATCCAGACGGTCATTTGGAACATCGTATTTCACGGAAATGATGCGGTCAAAAATGTTGCTTTCTTTCAAAATGGACATCGGCATACCCATGGTAACCAGGGCTTTTGCCTTTGTGTTCAGATACAGGATCAGGTCCATCATCAGGAACTGTTTGCGGATCGGAACACAGGTATCGTCTTTGTGGAATGCATTCTGCTGAAGGAATCCCAGACGGATGACTCTGGCGATCTCCAGTGTCAGTTTCTGGTCATCCGGAAGTACATCACTACCAATCAGTTTTACGATCTCCATCAGGTTGCTTTCCTGGTTCAGGATCGCCATCAGCTGATTTCGTTCGTCTACGAAATTCTTGTCGGCATTGTCACGGTACCATGGTGCCAGGTCATTTACATATTCACTGTAACTGGTCAGCCAGTGGATAGCCGGGAAATGTCTTGCATATGCCAGGGATTTATCCAGTCCCCAGAAGCAGCGTACGAAACGTTTGGTATTCTGTGTGACCGGTTCGGAGAAGTCACCGCCCTGAGGGGAAACCGCACCGATGATGGAAACACTTCCTTCGGAGCCGTTTAAGGTCTGCATCATGCCGGCACGCTCGTAGAAAGCGGAAAGGCGGGATGCCAGGTAAGCAGGGAAACCTTCCTCTGCAGGCATTTCTTCCAGACGTCCGGACAGCTCTCGAAGTGCCTCAGCCCAACGGGAAGTGGAGTCTGCCATGATCGCAACGTCGTAACCCATATCGCGGTAATACTCAGCCAGTGTGATACCGGTATAGATAGAAGCCTCACGGGCAGCTACCGGCATGTTGGAAGTATTGGCGATCAGAGTAGTACGATCCATCAGAGGTTTGCCGCTTCTTGGGTCAACCAGTTCAGAGAACTCTTCCAGAACCTGTGTCATCTCGTTACCACGCTCACCGCAGCCGATGTAGATGATGATGTCGGCGTTGGACCATTTGGCGATCTGATGCTGTGTCATGGTTTTTCCGGTACCGAAACCGCCAGGGATAGCAGCAGTACCACCTTTGGCGATCGGGAACAGAGTATCGAGGATACGCTGTCCGGTGATCAGCGGTTTGCTTGCTGCGAATCTTGCAGCAGTCGGACGCGGAACACGGATCGGCCATTTCTGGGCCAGTGTCAGTTTTTCTTCTTTTCCGTTTGCAAGCTGAACGGTTACGATCGGTTCGTTGATCGTGTATTCTCCATCCATTGCAACTTCCAGCACAGTACCGGAAATGTTCGGAGGAACCATGGATTTGTGGACGATTGCCTGTGTTTCCTGAACTTCTGCGATGATCGTGCCGCCGGAAACAAATTCACCCGGTTTTACGGTGATATGTGTCTGCCATTTTTTCTCCGTATCCAGAGAATCAACGCTGACACCACGGCTGATGTATTTACCGGAGGATTTTGCGATCTCACTTAACGGACGCTCGATACCGTCAAAAATATTGTTGAGGATACCAGGGCCAAGTGTTACGGAAATAGCATCGCCGGTAGCTTCTACCGGGTCACCAGGACGAAGTCCTGTGGTTTCCTCGAAGACCTGAATGGTCGTGATATCGTTTGTCAGACGGATAACTTCGCCTACCAGACGTTCTTTTCCGACGTAGACCATTTCAGCCATCTGAAATCCTGTGTTGCCTTTCAGGTAAATAACAGGACCGTTAATGCCGTAAATAGTACCTGTTTTATGCATTTGTAGCACCTCCGTTAAATGAGAAGTCTGCTTTTAACTTTTCCAGTTTGGAAGCGAAAGAATTGTCGATCAGGATGTTGCGATCCTGAAGAACGGCTCTTGTGCCGCCCATAAAGGAATATTCAGAAACGGTAACAGGAGCTCCGGTTGCGACCTGGAGACTGGAACGTTTGTCGGAGTCTGCAGGGTCAATGTAAAGGATCAGTTTTCCGGAACCGGCCTCTTTCTGAATGTTTTTGATCTGTTTGATCAGCAGCTGCTGATATGCTGAAGTAGTCATGTAATCTTCAAGCAGCTGTTTTACTTCGACAAAAAGCTTTTCTTTCAGTTCATTCTGTTTCTGTGTGATCTTACGCTTGATCTGAAGCTGCTCTTTGGAAAGAGCCATATTGTTGTTTCTCTTCAGATTGTCGCTTTCTGTTTTTAACTGTAAATCAGACTGGCGAAGAGTGGTTGCTTTGTGTTCTTTTTCTACCTTGTCCAGATTTACTTTATATTCTTCAATCATGGCAGAAGCCTGTTTTCTGGCCTCTTCCAGAGAAGATTCTTCAAAATATTTAAGCTTTTCTTCCGTAGTCAAAATATCTCACCTTCTTTATAATTTTATTCCGATTGCTTCGCTTACATAGGAAGTGATAAAGTCCGGTTTGCGGCCGGTACCGTGGCGGTCAGGGATTTCGATAAGAAGTGGAAGACGGCGGTTTAAGCGGACATCATCAATAATATCCGGAAACTCCCGACCGAATTTTTCGGTCAGGAGAATAATACCGTTTTCTTTATTGGCAATTGCATCTTCCAGTGCTTTACGAAGTTCCGCACGTTCGTGCACGATACAGCCTTCTACGCCTGCCAGACGCATGCCGGTCAGAGTATCGACGTTATCACTGATTAAGAACATTTTCATAAATTAATTGCCTCCTGATATGCGAACAGGAAATTAAAGTTTACCAAGGATCATGAAGGAGATGATCAGACCGTACAGAGCGATACCTTCGGCCATGGCTACGAAGATCATGGATTTACCAAAGATGCTTCCGTCTTCACTGATAGCACCCAGAGCAGAACTTGCTGCGTTTGCAACGGCGATACCACCACCGATGCAGGAAAGACCGGTTACCAGTGCAGCTGCCAGATAACCCATACCAGCTGCCAGACCGCTTGCAGATGCAGAAGCAGTATCAGCTGCCAGTGCTACAGAACCGTCGCCTGTGAAGATCATGATAACGGCAAGAGCCATGGTTCCAAAGAAGAGGAAGCAGTTGATGCCAAGTGTGGTTTTGAAGCGTCCACGGTTCTTTTCACCGATCAGAAATGCTGCGGTTGGTACGACGATGCTCAGAAGCAGTGCTGCGATAAAAATGAATTTTGTAATAGTTGACATAGTAATTTCCTCCTTAATCGTGTGTGATTATGAACTCACAAATATAAAATATTTTATTTCCGTTATTTTGCTTTTAAATGTTAATCAACGGATTTTTTAACAAATGGTGTGAATGGATGTCCTTCGCCTTTATAGAAACGGCTGAACATTTCGTAGTATTCCAGACGAAGTACCTGGATACCAACGATCAGACCCTCCATTGCACATACAAAAACGTTACCAAGTACGATAACGATCCAGTTGATGTTTCCGGATTCGGCTCCGGCAAGCATCAGGACTACTTCCATCATAGCTGCGTGGCTGACGGCGAAAGCACCGATACGCACGAAAGACAGTGTGTTGGAGAAGTAGCTCAGTAATACATCAAACAGTTCGAAAAATGCAGTTACAAGGAACATGCCTTTTTCTTTTGGCATAGCATCTGCTTTTTTCTCGACCAGTTTACCGAGCGGCTCTTTGAAGCCGATCAGGATCAGCGGAATGAGGAACATAACCACCAGAACACCGGCTGCCGGGATGGCATGACCTGTCATAAATAAGAAAACGACTGCAACGATCGCACCGTAGAATACAAAACCGGCGATACCGTTTGTATCAAAGAAGATGTTCTCAGCATCTTTTCTGCGGACGGCATTGATAATATGCAGAACCATCGTTGTCAGGATCAGGAACATACCAAATGCGATGGCAACAACGAAAGCGGTGTTCATAGTACCGATAAACGGAAGCGTTGTCATTGCATCCTTCGGATGCATCCAGAGTGCAGGTATGACATCCTCAAAACCGAAGAAACTGCCGAACAGGAAACCGAAGATCGTAGAGAAGACTCCGGCACTGCTTAAGCATGCTGCGAGTTCCATTTTTTTGAAATGGTAGAGCAGGGCACCGCCGATTACCAGGCAGAGTCCTTGACCGACATCACCGAACATGGCACCGAAAATAAAGGAATAGGTCAGTGCTACGAAGATGGTCGGGTCGATCTCATTGTAAGACGGAAGACCGTACATACGAACGAATAATTCAAACGGACGGAAGATACCAGGGTTTTTCAATTTGGTAGGCGGTGTCAGTGTGCTGTCTTTATCCTGATCTTCATTGCTTTCGATCAGACAGAACAGATTCTTGTCATCGGCTACGTCTTTTTCAAAACGAGCGGCATCGCTTTCCGTCATCCAGCCACACAGAATGTAGAAGACCTGTTTACCTTCTTTTGTGCAGGCTGCAAGTTTACGCACATCAAAGTTTGAAGTGAGTGAACGGAATTTGTCTCTGCAAAGCAGGACTTTGTTTTTGTACTCGTTGAGCAGTTTCGCACTTTCTTCACGGCACTCCTGAAGCTGGACATCAAGATCATGGATATCAGACTGAAGTTTTGTACCGACTTCCTGTGGAATACCTTCGTATTCATCCGGAAGGTGGATGCGTTCAAAGTGCAGGGAAGAAAATACGGCATCGATCTGTCCGGCTCTGCCCGCCGGCACAAAGTAAACACCCCATACATACTGCTCATCTTCGCTGCAGCGATAGAACACGGTGTCCAGATTTTCGTAGACATAGTGCTCCAGTTTTTTGTAGTAATCGCGTGTGATCTTACCGAAACGATATTTGATAAACTTAAACTGCAGTACGCTGTGAATATCAAAATCGAATCCAAGGAACGGTCTTAAACGTTCATAAGAAGCTTTCAGATCTTCCTTCTTTGCTTCCAGAGCATTGGTTCTTGTATAAATATCAGAAAATTTGCTTTCCAGAGTTGCGAGAGTCTCAGAAGCTTCTTCAATCGAAATAGTGCCGGTTGGGTTTTCCTGATTTTTATCCGTACCGAGCATGGAAGCGAATTCTTCTGCTTTTGTAAGCTTGTCTTTATAAGGATTGATCTCAATATAAGGACGAAGAGACTTGACAGTCTTAAGCTCGGAAAGAGCATTTTCCAGATGAATTTCGTATTTGGATAAATAGTCATTCACCACACGGTCGATGTCTTCTTTCGGACCGGTAACGCTCAGAAATTTCATTTTCTCAATCAACGATTACACCCCCTTTTCAGATTTGAAATATATTTTTGCGTCTCACTGGTCGGAAGACCGTATCGGATGCACTCAAGCGTGGTTGTGAGGTCGTCAACCTCATGTTCTTTCTCATAGAGATATGAAATGATAACTGCAATGGAGAATGGATCCTCCTTTGCGTTCTTACGCTGAACACGATAACGGATCTGATAATAGGCATCGTCCAGTGAAAGTTTTGCTTCCTCCGGGAAATGTCGTCCGTAGTAAGTATTTCTGATGGCTGCGGTCAGTTCATCTGTAGTTGCAGCTTCGACCATCTCTTTGATCTGAGAGGTCTGAAGACGGTATTGGATACCGATCAGATGTGCATAGACGTCCGCATTGCTCATGTTGTAAAAATGCTTGGAACGATAAATCCAACGTATGTTCAGCAAATCCATTTTGACACCGTAATCGTCCATAAAGATTCTTTCTTCGTCACGAGTCAGAACCTTTTTGCGGCTGTCCCAGAACCATTTGAAATAGCACAGGTCAAGTGCCATCTCGTAATCCCACAAAGTAGGTTCGGACAGACCGGAGAGAAGAGATAAAGGACGATAGTAGATGCTTCCTTTCAGAAGGCTTACAAACTCATCCAGAGTTTTACAGTTGGAAAGAGCGGTCAAATTGATGTCCGAGTGTTTTTCAAAGAAATCTTTGAAAATATCGAAATTCAATTCAACATCTCTGTGGTCAAATACCATTCGCATACAGGTTTTCAGAAGTCCGATCTCGTATCTGCGGAAGTACAGATCCAGGATTTTACGCTGATGTATGGTTGCGAAACGGTAGATACTCTGGAAATCCGTGTAGATTGCGTTTGTGAGCATTTTCTCGATCTCTCCGCGGTGCAGGGAATTTTCGTTGGAATTTGCGAAAATACCAGCATAGGCGGACTTTGTTTTCAGAAATCCGATGGCATCGGAAACGGATGTCAAAGAGGCGAGATGCTGAAAATCTTTAGCGGTCAGAAGCTTCCTTCGCATACCGCGAATCTTGGTCGCTGTACCGCTGTAGGCTAACAGATTTCCCATAATTTTACTCCTCGATCATTTTTGCGATCAATCCGGCAGCAAGCTTTTCATGATTCTGATTGTAATCATTTTCGATTGCCTGAATCGAATCTTCAGTTGCTTTCTGCAGATCGGCAAGACTTTTTTGCATTTCTTCATTTAAGCTGGAACGAATCTGATCAAGCTTCTCCTGCGTAGCTTTCTCAGCCTCTTCATCAAATGCCTGAATACGTTCACGCATCTGCTGTTCCAGTGCCTTCTTTTCGTTCTCGGCAGCCTCAATGATACCGGCTGAGGCCTCTTCGATTGAAGACAGACGCTTGATGACGAGATCCATGTGCATCCCTCCTTTAGTATAGTATAGTTGCAGCTTTGAAATTCAAGCTGAACATATGCAAAAGCACAGCCCAGCCCACAAAAAAACTGCAGAAGTTTATTGCCCTGACACTTCTGCCTTTATATGATTATTGCCAGACAACCGTAAAATCATGTTCACAGATACCCATTATAAATAGGTAGTCCTTTTTTCACTCCGTCTGACAGCTTACATTATACACGATTTCCACTTGATTTCCATATGCAAAATTCTCAAAAAAATAAAAAAATTTTATGGTTGTTTTGCACAATTAGAATGGATATGATAGAATACATGGGTATAACTCAGAAGAAAGTCAGTGATACCTAGTATATAAAATTTATATGATGCCAGGGCCAAAAGGTCAAAAAGACGATGCAAGCTTGCTTGTGAGAGTACGCAGTACGGAACAATCCGTATGGCATCAGTTACTGACAAATCTCAATGTCATAAATGCCAGGGCCAAAAGCCTGAAAGCACGATGTGCTTGCACAAACATAAAATTGGAGGAAAATAAATGCGTTTAAGAAATATACCGGGAGCGGATGAAGTGATCAGAAACTGTGACTGGGTAATCAAGGAACCGGCAGATAAAAAAGGAAAATGGAATACAGTATTTGGAAATGAAAATCCGATCCATATCGAAGTTGGGATGGGAAAAGGGCAGTTTATCACTGAGATGGCAAAGAGAAATCCACAGATCAACTACATCGGAATCGAGCGTTATACGAGCGTTCTTCTGCGTGCCGTACAGAAAAGAGAGCAGCTTCCGACAGAAGAAGCCCTGCCGAATCTGCTTTATCTGTGTATCGATGCCAGTGAACTTCCGGAAATCTTTGCAAAAGACGAAGTGGCAAAGATCTACCTGAATTTCTCAGATCCATGGCCGAAGGATCGCCATGCAAGACGCAGACTGCCGTCAAAAGAATTTCTGGCACGCTATGACCAGATCCTTGTGCCGGATGGCAAAGTAGAATTCAAGACCGATAACCGCGGACTGTTTAATTTTGCACTGGAACAAAGGGAGATCGCCGGCTGGAACCTGGACGGCTGCACCTTTGACCTGCATCATGATGAAAACATGAATGAAGGCAACGTGATGACCGAGTACGAAGAAAAATTCTCAAGTATGGGAAATCCAATCTATAAAATGATCATCAGCCGGTAAACAGATGTCATATTATATAGAAACGAAATAGAAACCGGACTATCCGTTTCGTCCGGTGGAGGAAAAATGGCACGAAGACAGAATGTTCGTGATCGCATTGGCATGGCAGTCTATGAAAAGAAAAAGCTGAACAAGAAACTGGTGACCATGCAGAAATCTTTTCAGGAAGTAAAGCACCTGATCGGGGATGAAAAAAAGAAAAAATAAAAAGAAGGCGTTTACAGCGGAGAATTTCCGGTGTAAACGCCTTATGTTGTTTCGGACTATTTTTTGATGCGGAACGTTTTCGATTTTCCGCAGGCAGCCAGCAGATTTTTACTTTACATCAGTGCTTTGTACTATCAAACTCAAACGGCTGCAGATGTTCCGGAAGTGATTCGTCACGCTTTTGAAGCTGATGGTTGATAAGACGCTGGATCAGATAGCGTATAAATGCGACTGCCGGAACACCGAGGAACATACCAAGGACCCCGGCAATACTGCCGCCGACCGTGATGGCGAAGATGATCCACAGCGGCTTCAGACCGGTAGAATCTCCGAGGATTTTCGGCCCGAGGATCAGACCGTCAAACTGCTGTAATACAAATACCATGACAACAAAGATCACGGCTTTGAGCGGACTGATAAAAAGCAGGATGATCGCACTTGGAATGGCACCGATGAATGGACCAAAATAAGGGATCATGTTTGTGATTCCGACGATTACGCTGATCAGCACGGCATAAGGAAGTCTCAGGATCAGCATCAGTACAAAACAGAGCACTCCGATGATCGTAGAGTCGATCGCCTTTCCGACGATAAAACTGCTGAATAGACGATTGGCTTCTGCAGAAACTTCCAGGATCAGCTGAATATATTTTACCGGAACAAAGGCATAAACAACTGCTTTGCAGGAATTGACCAGAGGACGTTTGTCTGCCAGCATATAAATGGAAACCATGATCGCAATAAAGAGGTTCAGCACCCATTTAAGGATGGACATGGAGATCGAATACAGTGCCGGTATCATATTTGCGGCAAAATCCTTCGCATAGTTGATAAAGTTCGGGATCGCATTGTTGATCGTATTTCTCAGCACTTCCGTATCCAGCGAAGGGAAACGCTCTTCTAAAGTATCAAAGAAATGATAAAGCTGCTGTGCCGCAGTCGGAATAAAATTGACCAGATCCGTCAAACTGGTGATAATCTGCGGGATAACACCGAAAAGTACGATCACAATGATGCCGATCACAAGAACATAAGCAGTGATGATCGCCAGGATCTTACAAAGAGCATCACTTTTAATCTTACATTTATCACGGAACAGTTTGTAAAAGCGGGCAACTGCCGGGTTCAGTATGTAGGCAATCAGAGCACCGATGATAAACGGCATCAGAACCGTCAGACCTTTTTCAATATTTTTCAGTGTCGTGTTCCAGGATGTGATCAGATTGATGATGATCGCACCGAAAAAGATGACAAACATCGTATAAATACAGATTGTAAAATACCGGTTATTGGCCGTAAATTTATTTTTCTTGATGTCATCATCCGATTTGTTTTGTTTCTCCAGATTCATGGGCATCCCCCTTATAAAATGTTTAAAAAACGAGTTACTTCTAATTATAAAAGGCACGGAAAATTAGTTCAAGTGTTCTTTCTTAAAAAAACTATAAAAAAACTTAAAAAAAAGCTTGCAATTTGTAAAACCGTATATTATAATATGTCTTGCGTTCGAGGTAACGCAACACAAGATATGCGCGATTAGCTCAGCTGGCAGAGCACCTGACTCTTAATCAGGGTGTCCAGGGTTCGAACCCCTGATCGCGCACTATAAAAGCACTGTTTTGGATGACAAGTAGAGAGCATCGGGGACGGTGCTTTTTTTCGTGCAGTTTGCACAAAAGAGAAGTCCCACTTGTTGACCGTAATTTGTGTTGAGTTCAGGAATCAAAAATTGGCTGTGCTTTTTTCTCCGGTGTACGCCTTTGGACTTGTTAGAATGATTCGGGTGTGTTATATTAGATATAGAACTCTAAAATCAAGTCGAACGTATGCGAGACTTGGCATGCGATTCTGGTCGGTTTGGATGATATTTACTTAGCAGAATCGATGTGCATTTACACACAATAAGACAGGGGTTGATATCATGGGATTTTTTGACAAAGCTTTAAAAAAGGTACAGGATGTGGGAGAAAACATTGCCGCATCAGCAAACAATGTAAAAACAGTTGTTGAGACAAGTGTACAGGATACAATGGAGATCACCGGTCTGAAAAGACAGATCCGTGAATTAGAGAAAGAAATGGATGCACAGTAGCTGCAGATCGGAAAGAAATATGCAGAATTTGTAGCAGATATGGATGATGCAGAACCGGAAACAGCAGAAAATGAAGCAGCCGAAGCTGAAACAACCGAAGCTGAAACAACCGAAGCAACAGAATCTTCAGAAGTGATCGATGAAGTGAAGGAAGAAGCAATTGACGAAGTAAAGGCAGAAGCAGCAGCTGAAACGGTCGATGAAGCAAAAGAAGAAGCAGCAGCTGAAACCATCGACGAAGTGAAAGCAGAAGATACAGCAGAAACGATCGACGAAGAAAAAGAAGTATCCAAAGAGCCGGCAGAAGATAAAGTTGCAGAAGAATCTGATGAGGACGAAGAGCCGGTGTTTGATGTTTCTGATTTCTTGACGATCATCAAACAGGATCAGGCAAAGAAAAAGGAGCTGGAAAATCAGCTGGCGGAAGTAGAGAAGAGAGCAAAACAGAATACACTTCTTCGTGAAAAGACAAAAGCGGAAGAGTCTTTTGAACAGGAAAAAGGCGTTCTCGACAAAGCACTTGCCATGGAAATTATTTCTAAGGAAGAATATGAGCAGAAGCTGAATATTGCCAGGAAAAAAGTAGAAAATTTTGAAGAGATCAAAAAAATCGAGCAGCAGTTCGAGATGGGCATTATCACAAAAGAAGAAAAAGATGAGAAAATAAATGCCATTCTGAATGCCTGACAAATCTGGTGTCTGCTTTACAGAATCAAAATCAGGTTGTATAATCGGGGCAGAATGTCGTCCGATGGATGGACGAAATGGATAAAGGAGATGTAGAAGTTATTATGGTAAAGATTGATATTATTTCCGGTTTTTTGGGTGCAGGTAAAACGACCCTGATCAAAAAACTGTTACAGGATGCATTTAAAGGACAGCAGGTGGTATTGATTGAGATTGAATTCGGCGAGATCGGTATTGACGGTGGATTTTTGAAAGATGCAGGAATCGAGATCAAGGAAATGAATTCCGGCTGTATCTGCTGCTCTCTGGTAGGAGATTTCGGAACCGCTTTAAAAGAAGTGGTAGAGAAATATCATCCGGACCGCATCGTGATCGAGCCGTCAGGTGTCGGCAAACTTTCTGACGTTATCCATGCAGTTGAAAATCTGCATCTGGAAGCAGACGGAGAAGTGAAACTGAACAGTGCCGTTACGGTTGTCGATGTTCTGAAATGCAAAATGTATCTGAAAAACTTTGGTGAATTCTTCAAGAATCAGGTAGAAGCAGCCGGCACGATCATCTTGAGCCGTACCGATACAAAGAAGGCAACACCGGAAAAAATCGAAGCTGCCATCGAACTGATCCGTGAACTGAATCCGGATGCTACGATCATCACAACACCGGTGGAAGATCTGGGTGGACAGAAGATCCTGGACACGATCGAAGGAATGAAGATCGACCTTTCTCATGTAGAAGAAGAGCATGACCATTGCTGTGATCATGAGCATCATCACGACCATGATCATGACGATCATGAGCATCACCATGACCATGGAGAGGGCTGCACCTGTGGCTGCCATGACCATGACCACGAGGGACATCATCATCACCATCATCACGCAGATGAGGTATTTACAAGCTGGGGTAAGGAAACCGTCCGTAAATACAGCCGTGAAGAGATTGAAAAGATTCTGAAAACTCTGTCAGAAGACGATTCTTACGGAATGATCCTGCGTGCAAAAGGTATGCTGGAGAGCGAAGACGGTGTCTGGACTTATTTTGACATGGTTCCGGAAGAAGTGGATATCCGTGAGGGAAGTGCAGAATACACAGGACGTATCTGCGTGATCGGTTCCAAACTGGATGAAGCAAAATTAGAGCAGCTGTGGTTTGCGAAATAAGGAACAAGGTAAAAAAAGATGAGTGATTTTAATATTTCAACACCGGTTTATCTTGTGACCGGTGTCCTGGAGAGCGGCAAAACTTCTTTTCTGGATTTTACTGCGAAACAGGATTACTTTCAAATAGAAGGAACAACACTTCTGATCACCTGCGAAGAGGGTGAGGAGGAGTACGACGAGAAAGAACTTCTGAAATACAACACGGTTGTCGAGAAGATTGAAGAGCCGGAGGATTTTACATTTGAGAACCTCCGTGTTCTGCATCGCAAATATCATCCGGAGCGAGTGCTGCTTGAGTACAATCCGCTCTGGGGTGTCAACAAACTGCGTGCGATGAAACTGCCGCTTGGATGGGGCATTTCTCAGGAGATCGTGATCGTAGACGGCAGCAGCTATCAGATCTACCGTGCAAATATGCAGTCTCTGTTCTCAGAGATGGTGCAGAATGCAGATATGGTGATCTTCAATCGCTGTAAATCAAGTGATCCGCTGACCAATTATCGAAGAGGCATCAAGGTTGTCAATCCTTCCTGTGATATCAGCTTTGAGGATGAGGATGGTGAACTGATCGACCTGTTTGAGGAAAACACGCCGTACGATATGGATGCTCCGATTATCGAAATAGAAGATGTGGATTACGGTATCTTCTATGTGGATATGGATGACCATCCGGACAAATACGTGGGGAAAACGGTGAAGTTCAAGGCTCGTGCCATGAAGAGCAAAAACAAAGAGGCACCTTATTTTGTGCCGGGAAGAAAAGCGATGACCTGCTGTGCAGATGATATGCAGATGATCGGCTACATCTGTAAGAGTCCGATCGCTCCGCAGCTGAAACATGGACAGTGGGTTATGGTCACTGCAAGGGTAGCATTTGAATACGATAAGTTTTATCGCGGAAAAGGTCCTGTGCTGTATGCAAGCAAGGTAGAACCGTGCGAACCGCCGGCAGATGAAATGGTATATTTTAACTAAGTAAGCAAAACGCTGGCGAAAGCCGGCGTTTTGTGCGTTTGGTCTGATACAGCTTCCGGCGGACTGCAGAGGTGCAGGATATCAGATTTTTTCCGCAGATTGGGGGTTTTATTATGAGAATGTATGATCTGATCAGGAAAAAGCGAGATGGGGAAAGATTAGCAAAAGAAGAAATTGACTGGATGATCCGAAGTTATACAAATGGGGAAATCCCAGATTATCAGATGTCAGCACTGATGATGGCGATTTATTTTCGAGGAATGAATGAACAGGAAACCTTAAATCTGACGCTTGCCATGGCGGACAGCGGAGAGCGGCTGGATCTTTCGGCAATCCATGGGATTAAAGTTGACAAGCATTCGACAGGAGGTGTAGGGGACAAGACATCGCTGGCACTTGTTCCGCTTGTAGCTTCCTGCGGAATTCCGGTAGCGAAAATGAGCGGCAGAGGCCTTGGGCATACCGGTGGCACGATCGACAAGCTGGAGAGCTTTTCCGGATTTTCAACGGCAATCCCGGTGGAAACGTTTATAAAGAATGTCAATACGATCGGCATTTCGATCATGGGACAGACGGCAGATCTGGCTCCGGCTGACAAAAAACTCTATGCCCTGCGGGATGTGACGGCGACCGTGGACAATCTTTCACTGATCGCCAGCTCGATCATGAGCAAGAAACTGGCTGCCGGTGCCGATGCGATCGTTCTGGATGTCAAGACCGGAAGCGGAGCTTTTATGAAAAGCGAAGAAGATGCGTTTGCTCTGGCAGAAGAGATGGTGACGATCGGCAAAAATGCAGGGCGTCAGATGCATGCACTGATCACCGATATGGATCAGCCGCTTGGTTATGCAATCGGAAATGCTCTGGAAGTAAAGGAAGCGATCGCAACTTTGAACGGCAGCGGTCCAGAAGATTTCACAGAGCTGGTTCTGGCACTCGGAAGCCGGATGCTGATCGCCGGCAAAAAGGCAGAGGATGTCGCTTCCGCAGAAAAAATGCTGCGGCAGTCCATCCAGAATGGAGATGCACTTAGAAAACTGGAAGCATTTGTCCGGGCACAGGGCGGTACAGGAGAAGAAGTTTCTCATCCGGAGAAACTGCCTGCAGCCTCTATGCAGATTGCAGTACCATCGCCGCAGAGCGGCTATATTTCTCATATCCAGTGTGATGAAATCGGAGTCTGCTCCCTGCTTCTTGGAGGCGGAAGAGAGACAAAAGACAGTGTGATCGACCTTTCGGTAGGACTGGAGCTGAAAAAGAAAGTCGGAGATTATGTCGAAAAAGGCGAGACACTGGCGGTTCTGCATGCAAATGATCAGGAAAAAGCCGGGCAGGCAGAAGAGAGATTCCTGCGTGCATACCGGTTTTCCGAGACGCAACCACCGAAACGTCCGATGATTTTCGGAGAAATTTAAAAGAATTTCAAATAATACCTATGAAACATACTGAAATTGTGGTATAAAGAAAGCATGATGTAAAATTGAGTGTCTTACTCTGCAAAAAGCAATTTGTATAACTTTACCGCAGAGAAGCATTCCCCCGCTTCAACTGCACGGAGCACTAAGCGGTGGCAGGAGTGAAAATCTGCTCAGGAGTATCTTTATGACATCATTTGTTTAAAACAAAAGAATAAATAATATGAGGAGAACAAGTATGGAACAGCTGATTCAGGAATGGAAAGCATCTCTTCCCAAATTCAGGGAGATGACAGAAAAATTTTATGCGAAAGAAGTAAGCGTGAAAGAATACAAAGGATTTTCCGGAGGATACGGAAGCTATGCCCAGAAAGGCGGCGAGGCAAGCATGCTGCGTCTGCGTATGCCGGGCGGAAGACTGACAAAAGAAAAACTGAAATTTATCGCAGAGATGGTAGAACAGTATCATGTGGACAAAGCACATTTTACGACCTGCCAGGCAGTGCAGTTGCATGATCTGGACAAAGACAGTGTCTGTGACATCATGGAAAAAGCAGTGGATGTCGGTATCATCACAAAAGGCGGTGGCGGAGATTTCCCGCGAAATGTGATGTGTTCTCCGCTTTCCGGCGTAGAAATGGGAGAATATTTTGACGTACTGCCGTATGCAGAGGCTGTGTCTGATTATCTTCTGAAAAACGCAGATAAAGTGACCATGCCGCGAAAACTGAAAGTCGGATTTTCCAATTCTCCGGCCAATGTGACACATGCGACCTTCCGTGATCTTGGATTTGTAGCAGCAGAGGACGGAACATTTACCGTATATAGTGCGGGCGGACTGGGCAACAATCCACGCATGGGTGTGAAAGTGGCAGAAAACGTAGAGCCGTCACAGATCCTGTATTATGTGCAGGCGATGGTCAATACCTTCCTGGCATACGGAAACTATGAGAACCGCGGAAAAGCCAGAACACGTTATATGCAGGAAAAACTGGGAAGCGAAGGCTATGTGAAGGCATTTCTGGAGAAACTCGAAGAAGTAAAGAAAAATGAAAAACTGGATCTGAACCTTGCTGTTTCCGGTACAGAAAAAGCAGCCGACGGTGAACTTCAGACAGAAAACAAACGAATCGTGGCACAGAAACAGCCTGGACTGTATGCAGTAAAATATCATCCGATCGGCGGTGTGCCGAAAGTGTCAAAGTTTGGCGAGATCTATGAAAGCATCAAAAATGTATCGGATGCAGAAATCCGCATTTCACCGGATGAGACAGTCTATATCATCAACCTGACGGCAAAAGAAGCAGAAAAAGTGCTTGCAGCTACGGATGACGGAGCAGAAACTTTATTCGAAAGTTCCGTATCCTGCATCGGAGCAACGATCTGCCAGGTTGGTGTGCGTGATTCCCAGGGACTTTTAAGAAAACTGGTTGAGACAGCAAAAGAATATGATTTTGCGGACGGTGTACTGCCGCAGATCCATATTTCCGGATGTACTTCATCCTGTGGGACACATCAAATCGGAAAGATCGGTTTCCACGGCGGAGTAAAGAGAATTGACAGTGTGACAGAGCCGGTATTTACGCTTCATATGAACGGCTGTGACAGACAGGGGCAGGAGGCATTTGGTGAATCCTGGGGCATGATCAAAGAAAGCGATATCCCGAACTTTCTCATGGAAGTTGGAAAAACCGTTCAGCAGGAAAACACCGTGTTTGCCACATGGTATGAAAAGACACCGGAGAAATTAAAAGAGATTGCTGAAAAATATCTGATTAATTCAAGTCGAACGCACGTGAGACTTGGTGCGTGATTCTGGTCAGCGAAAGCTGACATATTCTTCTCAGAATCACTGCACATCCTCGCGGAGCGTT
>JABLTS010088958.1_pt1 | contig 17306 bp, 18 predicted proteins | sample 7160081 | NCBI WGS metagenome assembly JABLTS01 (sample SAMN14651231, study PRJNA627086) | human gut metagenome | isolation source: feces | host: Homo sapiens | reverse complement strand
TGCTTTCATTTGGTTCAGGGTTCAGGGTTCAGGTGGCGGCTTCGCCGCCTTTTTTTAGAAGATGGTATTCTCGTATCGCAGCCTTCCCCTCTAGGGGAAGGTGTCCCGCAGGGGCGGATAGGGTGACTATGGCATGAAAGACAGCTGGGATAAGGTTTCCCGGTCACTCCTATGAGAGCTGCAAGTCCCCCGCGACAGATTGAACGCGAAAATGAGATGATCGTTATTTCACATCGCCTTTTTTCTGTATGCGAAAAAACAAGAGCTTTCTACTTCCCTCACTCATACATCCCATTATTTTCAGACATGGCATCTGCCCTCTTCAGGCTTTTCTTTACCAAGTGCTGCAAAGCCGCCGATGTCTCTGCCATGATCTCCGGCATCTGGATGGAGTCATGACGATACTGTCTTCCTGAAATCTCGCCAAGGCCATCATTTTCTTTCAGCATTTCCGCCCTCTTTAAGCTTTTTTCTTCCCAATACCCTGCTTCATTCATTTTTTCCTCGTTCATGTATATTCCTCCTCGTATGACTGGGGAAAGCGGATGGTTTTCCGCAGATCCGTCAAAGAAACTAAACAAATTATGGAAACACGAATCGTTCGATCACAAATACCAGAAATATATATAGACAGCCGAGATGGCGATCGAAAGCAGCATCATCGGCAACCCATAGCGAGTATATCCGGCAAACGTCATCTTGATCCCATGCGCCTGGGCCAGAGAAGCCACCACCACATTGGCACTCGCACCGATCAAGGTCCCGTTACCGCCGAGGCAGGCGCCAAGAGATAAGGCCCACCAAAGAGGATCCAGATTCGTGATCCCCATATTTCCCATATCCTTAATGAGAGGGATCATGGTCGCAACAAAAGGAATATTATCAATGAAAGCAGAGGCAAATGCACTGAGCCACAGGACAAGCATGGTAGTCGTCGTCATATTCCCGCCTGTCGCATGCATAGCCGCTTTGGCAAGCGCAGTAATGACGCCTGTCTCCACCAATCCGCCTATGATAATGAAGAGTCCAAGAAAGAAGAAAATGGCCACCCATTCCACGCCGGCAAGGGCGCTGCCAATGGATTTCTCATCTTTCCTCATAGTCCAAAGCATCAAAAGCGCGGCGCCGCAAAGAGCGATGCTGGCATTATCCGCGTGAAGGAAATCATGGAAAATAAAACCGGCTATCACGAGGGCAAGGACGACGAGGCAGCGTTTCAATAGCGGCGCATTCGTAATTTCCGCGCCTGCATCCATCTTCATGACTTCCTCGCGAAGCTCTTCTGTCGTCATCAGCTGTTTATGATAGAGCCGCATAAAAATCGCAACCGTCACGATCAGAATACAGAGACAGACGATCCCCAAATGAGTCAGAAAGGCGACAAAGTTGAGTCGCGGAACCGCACTGCTCAGCATGATATTCGGAGGATCACCGATCATGGTCGCTGTCCCCCCGATATTAGAAGCCATGATCTGTACCAGTAAGAATGGATAAACTGAGATCTTCAATTTTTTACAAATTGAAAATGTCACCGGTACAGTCAGCAATACCGTCGTCACATTATCCAGAAATCCGGAGCAGACCGCAGTCAGAAAAGCGAGCGCTCCCATAAGGTAAAGCGGCCTAGCCTTGACCTTCTGTGCAGACCACAAGGCCATATAATTAAATACACCTGTCTCTGCCGTGATACTTACGATGAGCATCATCCCGACCAAAAGACCGATCGTATTGAAATCCACATAACTGATGGCTTTGCTCTGCGTCAATATGCCTGACATGATCATGACAGCAGCGCCTAAAAGAGCGATGATCGTTCGATGAACGATCTCAGAGATGATAAAAAAATAAACAACCACAAAAATTGAAAGTGCCAGGATCTCATGAGTATTCAGTGACACGTAAGTCAACTCCTTCGCATTTCAGACATGGGCAGACGCTCTTCTCTCTTGGATCCTGAGCTTCTCTGCCGCAAACTATTCTGCCTATATGCCAGATCATGAACTTCCAAACAAATACCACATCACGAGCTGCGCCTCCTATCCATTGCTCTTGATGGGTAAATTATATCTCTTTATCTATCATTTGTAACATATTTATCAGGATACAATTATATATTTTATTAGAATAGATGATTGATCCTTTGAAATGAAATACGTCTCTATAGAATAAAGGCAGGCATTCCCATAAGAAATAGACAAAATATCTATGCCGTTTGAATACTTTCTCCAGAAAATCACTGCTTACCGGTCTACGGACAGGGAAGAGGCCGGGCCTCTTCCCCTTCCATCCCTATAGCTCCTCCCACGCAAAAAGTCGTGCTTCTTTTTCGAAGCACGACTTTTTCCCGTTACCATATCCTGTTCCTCACGAAATCAACCGGCCTTGGCCATTTTTTCGTGATGGGAGGTCGTCATCCACGCCCCTGCCTTCATTTCAGCGACCATGGAGGTCATGAGACGGTACTCCCCTTCCATACGGAGCAGGTCCTCAATCTTTCTCGTATGGAGCAAACGGCCATAGATCCGTCCGGCTTCTGCGTAAAGCATCAGTGCCGGATGTTCCGATGGATCACCGGTGATATCGATCCCATTGTCATTCAGGAAATTTGTAATATTGCCAATGAGAGCTTCATACGCATCGAGTAAAGTTTCCATTTTCATCACTGCATCATACATCTTGTTCATGATAGTCTCCTTTCTGCATTCAGCGGCTGCACGAGGAAATAATCTGAAATTAGGAAGTTTACACTCATTTGAAGTGATTTTGACCGGTCTGAAAGGTATTTCCTTCTTCATCCTTTCTGATTCCATTATATCCATCTGTTTTCCGCTTGTCTATAGTTCATGCCAATCGGTTATATCTTTGGCATTTTTTCTCGAAAATATGCCTTTTTGTAGAAACTTTTATGCAGGCCTTAGTTTCTTAGCCCGCCTTCCTCAAAAATAAGTTCTTTGGATCACAGCGTTCGAACGTAAACTGATCCTTAGAGATGCAATACTCCAGCGACCAGTACTCTCCTGATTCGACAGAGACGGAGATCATGCTTGGCCCTGCCTGATAGTCTTTCATACGCCGTCCACGGATGTGCCGGGACCAGTGTGCTTCGACTTCGATGACATGTTTTCCCGGGGCAAGATATACCGCAGGAACTCCGAGCGCATAGAGAAAAGTCTCTGCACGAAGGCCATCGATGTGCAGGATCGCATTGATGCTGGCATAGTCTATATTTCCCGCATGACGCTTATGCAGGAGAACAATGGCGGAATGCTGGTTGGCCGCTTTCAGACGTTTCATTTTCGTTTTCTGCCTGGCATAGATCAGCCACACGCAGCACACAGCAAAAAGAAATCCGGCGATACGCAGTATGTAAAGCAAAGCATCATGATTTTCACTCATTTTCATCACTCTTTCTTCGTCTACGATACGGAAAACGGGCAGCCATGGGATCTCCGTCGGCTGCCTCGCTCGCTTCTCTGTTTTATTCCTTTACAACAGCCAGCGGTAGAGCCCGAAGTAGGCCAGAACCGACAGGGACACGACGCCCGCTGCGGAGATGAAGAACATCCGCAGGAAGAGCCGATCCAGCTCACCGTCTTTCAAGCCACCTTCTGCCGAATAGGCCGCCAGCGCCAGCGCACCGCCCGTCGATAAAGGGCTGATGCCTGCCGTATTGGAGACCATGGTGATCGCAGTGACCCATTCGACCGGATCGGCACTGCTTCCCATCTGTGCCAGGATATGTGGCACGGTCGGAATGAGCGTAGGCATGACGACACCGGAGGTCGAGGAGAACCACGAAAGGACGCCTGCCGTGATCCCCAGAATGCTGACTGCGCTCGAGTCACTCATGATGGAAGCAAGCGCATCTGAGAGAAGATCGATCCCACCTGTCAAAATGATGACATTCATCAGCACGCCGACACCGCAGATCAGAAGAAGCGTCCCCCAGGGGATGCGGCGAAGCGCTGCCGTTTCATCGGAAACATTCAAAAACGACAAGATGGCAGCGACGCCGAAGCTGGCAAGTCCCACATTGATATGAAAGAACAGGACAAGGACCACCATGCCCGTGATGCCTGCCAATGTGATGATCTGCTGCCGCGCAAATGAAGGTGTATCTGCCAAATGAAGTACGATGTCGGACTGCAGCCGATAGCCTCCGAAGGCAAAGTAGATCAGCACGGCATAGACAGTCGAGGAGAGGACACCATTCATGAGAAGCGGCTCCTCGATGCCGGTCAGGCCAAATTCTCCGCATAGATTCAGCCCGATGATGCCCGTCGCAGCCAGTGGCGACATCCCGCCTCCGGCCGCTCCGAGAAAGATGATGGCCGCCAGCATAGCCGGATTGATATTCATTTCCTTCGCAAGTGTCATCCCGAAGACCATCATAATGGCTGCCGTCGGTATGGTGCCCGGTCCCAGCGCAGAAAGAATGGTCGCAAAAAGGTACATGACGATCGGTACCAGGTAGGTGCGACGCCCGGAGAGCGCCACGATCTTCTTCGAAAGCAGGGCCAAGGTCCCATTGATCTCCGCCAGTCCGAAAAGATAGGTCACGCCCAGAAGCATGAGGAATAAGGAGTAGTTGAAGCCACGGATGATCTCATCATCAGAGATCCCGGCCAGTCTGCCTACGAGCAGTGCGAGCGCGGTACATAACAGCCCCGTATTCATTTTTTTCACAAAGCCAAGAAATATAGCAAGCCCCAATGCTGCAAGCGACGCCAGTGCCATCATGTCCTCCTCATTTTTATACTAATTATGTACTAAGACTAAGCTAATCCTTACAAATCATAGCATGATTTTCCTCTTGGAATAAAATACAGGTTTTGCATGAAAGTTATGCTTGATGGTTAAAAGATGGCGGCCGGCCGAAGAGCCCTTGCGGCTGGAACGTCTTGCTTCTGCTGGAAGACTCTCCCCCCTTCTATGAAAAAGAGAGAGGAACGCAGGCGATCATGAGCAAGAGCTGTGAGCGGCAAGAAAAAAACACACCCTCGATCTCTCGATAGGTGTGTTTTTCAGATCTCACTCTTATTTTTTCAGATGATGGCTGCCACGTTCAGTGATCGGCACGCCTTCTTTGCAGAGCGGGCATTCTTCCGGCTTGTAGGTCGGAACGGTGAGGTGGAGCAGCGGATATACCTTTTCCTGCGGTACGCCGAAGTCTGCTGTGCCGCCGCTTCTGTCTACTAAGAGGCCGATGCCGACGATATCGCCCTTGGCTTCATTCACGACATCGACGACTTCCTTGATGGAGCCGCCGGTGGTGACGATGTCTTCGACGATGAGGACTTTTTCACCAGGAGCGACCTTGAAACCGCGGCGAAGGGTCATCTTGCCATTTTCTCTTTCGGTGAAAATGGAACGAACGCCCAGCAGACGGGCAGTGACCTGAGACAGAATGATACCACCGGTCGCCGGTCCAATGACGGTCTCGATGCCCATATCCTTGAAATGGTTTGCAAATTCCTGGCAGAGCTTTTCCGTGTATTCCGGATGCTGGAGCACATTGAATTTTTCTACATAAAGAGGGCTGTGAAGACCGCTGGTCAGAAGGAAATGACCTTCCAGAATGGCTTTGGTTTCTTTCAGCAAAGATTCGACTTCTTTTTCGTTCATTATGCGTTCTCCTTTATTTCTTTTAAAATTAAACGGGCAGCCGCACAGGGGTCGATCGCCTGTGTGATCGGACGTCCGATAACGAGCATGGAAGAGCCGTCCTTGAAAGCCTGTGACGGGGTCGCGATACGTTTCTGATCATCGGTCTGGGCAAAGGATGGGCGGATGCCCGGGGTCACGATGAGGAAATCATCCTTGCCGGCCATCTCGCGGATGCTGCCGGCTTCTCTCGGGGAAGCGACGACACCATCAACACCAGAGGATTTCGCAAGGGAAGCCAGCTCCTGCACATGCTCCTGAATGGGGAGGTGTCCGCCGACTTCCTGCCATCCCTGGTCATCAAAGCTGGTGAGGACGGTGACCGCCAGGATCTTCGGACGTTCTACGCCCAGCTCATCCGCAGTGATCTTCGCATAGCGCGTCGCTGCCTGCATCATCGCACGGCCGCCTGCTGCATGGACGGTGATGAGGTTCACGCCGAGGCGAGTGACGGAGGCCACGCTGTGACCGACGGTATTCGGAATATCGTGGAGCTTCAGATCAAGAAAAACCTTCTTTCCGTGTTCCTTCAGGTAGCGGATCGTATCACTACCTGCACTGTAGTAGAGCTCCATGCCGACCTTGTAGTAGGAGATCAGATCGCCAAGCTCATCGACCAGCGCTTTCATTTTGTCAAAGCTGTCGACGTCCAGTGCGACGATCAGTCTGTCGTCGGCGGTATAGATTTCGTTTTCTTCTGCCATTTCCGCTCTCCTTCATGGGAATAATAGGTATCTAAACTATTATATCATTTATTCAGGAAATCGGGGAAGAAAATTATAAAAGATGGAAGAGTTCAAGGGATTTGGGGTTAGCCTACGAGGCGTGCCGCCCCTTGAGAGCGGATGAAAGCTCTGCTCAAATGAGGAATGAGGAATGAGGAATGAGGAATGAGGAATGGTTGTGCGGCGCATAAAAATCAAAAGCGCCGCGGAGTTTTGATAGCGCTTCGTGCCGTCGTCATCTCGAGCGTAGTCGAGAGATCTTTCTTGCACTGCGGTCAGTATCACATAGGCACTGCAGAGAAGCGACGCCTTGGTGCTACACACATTCTTTGTTTATCGGTCTGCAAGGAAGATTTCTCGCTTGCGCTCGAAATGACGATACGGGAGTCTGAGGTCTTCTAGTCACCAGTCCCTAACTATTCGTCCCTGCTTTCAAATTTTTGGGGTAGCCATTTCTCGTATCGTCATCTCGAGCGCAGCCGAGAGATCTTTCTTGCACTGCGGTCAGTATCACATAAGCACGGTACGGAAGCGACGCCTTGGTGCTACACACATCCTTTGTTTATCGGTCTGCAAGGAAGATTTCTCGCTTGCGCTCGAAATGACGATACGGGAGTCTGATGTCTCTTAGTCACCAGTCACTCGCACACAAAAAGCAGCGCCGAAGCGCTGCTTTTTATTTTCCCGCGTGCATGGCGGCTTCGCGGATCATATGGACGGTGATGGAGTTGAATTCTACGGGTGCTTCCAGCGCTTTGACTTCTTTGAAGCCGACGCCGAGTTTACCCGTATAGTAAGCGGTCGCCTCGCCCTTGCTATTGATCTTAGCTGCATAGATGGTCTTATCATCCCCAAGACCGACCAGACGGTAAGCCCCCGGCGGAGAGATGACGCGCCACGAGCTGTCATCTCCATTGAAAGTGTACATGATACCCTTCTGGCTGTCATCATAGAAGAGGCGGTCTGCATCATAGTAGACGGCCATCTTGCCGATGTGCGAGGTCTGGACGTAGATGCGGCGGGTATCATAGTTTGCATCCGTGCGGTAGATGCGGTAGAGGCCCTTGCCGACTTCCATCTTCATGTAGACGGCATTGGTCGCGGTCGAGTAAGCGACATCCACGATCTTTGCATTTCTTGGCAGATCACGGATCGGCGCATCGGACTCGTGCGTGGTGCCTTCCGGATTGTAGCGCGCCAGTGTCACATCCCAGCGTCCGCCTTTCCAGTGGATCGGATAGAGCGCCATGAGCGCCAGATTTCTGTCCGGCATCCATTCGAAGAAAGAAACGCCCTGCCCTTTCAGATCCACGATCTGCGGATGTCCAAGATCTTCGGCTTTGTAAATGGTGACCGTTTCTGCGGTCACATCTGCCATATATTTATAGTCATGCGAGTAGTAGGCTTTCCCCTTCACGCTGACCTTCGCATAGAGCTTCTTGCCTTCCTTTTCCGCCTGCTCTGCGACTTTGTCCTTCACATCAGACATATCGTAGTCACCTGAGGAGAGCGGGGCAAAAAGGACGCGGTCCATATATACGTAGGCTCCTGCCTGCACCCCTGCACCAAGGAGGAAGCAGATCATGAGCTGTGCGATTTTTTTCTTCACGCTGTTCTCCTTATTTCACGATAAATGCAGTCGGTATCATACGTTCGCCCAGAAGATCGGCCGGCTTATTGACCACCTTGCCATTATAGTAAAGTGTCGTGGAAGATCCGCCGTCCAGATTGGCCGCAATGTAGGCCCCGTTTTCATAGAGGATATTCTGCGAATCGACAAGCGTCGCGCCGATGCTGTAGCCGGGCTGTCGTCCATCGATGACAAGGAAGAGCATCGTGCCATCCTTCTTCTGCCCGATGGCCGAGCGCGGGGAGATCCCCCATCCGCCGTCACCGCTCTTGATGACCTTCTGCCCATTAATGATGAGCGGCGGGCCGAAGGTCAGGCCTTCGACCGCACCAAGGTCGCGCAGTTCTTTCTTATTGTAATTCCCAGCGATCAGATTTCCGTTCTTCGTCATTCCGACGAAGTCGACTTTTTCCTTGTCATCGACCTGCTGCCCCAAAAGGTACTTGCCCTGATGCAGGATGAAACCATAGGGCAGACGTCCGATGCCGGTGCCATTCGGATCGTAGAAGCCGCCGCCATTGATGGCTGCTACGGCATTGTTCTTTTTCGCAATGCTGGAAGTGGTATCCCCCTTCTCATTGATGTCTTCTGCCGTAGCGACTTCGATACGTTTCGGATTTGGGATCTCCAGCAGATACCCGACAAAGCGGGATGTCTCGATCTTTTTCAGCTTCAGCGTCGCATCCGTGCGCGGCTTGAAAGCGAATACATTCTGCTTATCCGTCGTCGTCACGGTGCCGAGGATCTGGTTCAGCTCCTCCTGATCGTAAAGCCACGTGATGTACTGCGGATGCCGTGAGCGCATGATCGCACCAACCACAGCACGCTTCAGATTGCCGAACGGCCCGAAGAGCACCACGATCGGAGACGTGATGATGAAAAAGACCAGGGTGATCAGGATAAACTTGACCACGATGTTGTTGAAAAATCGTTTCATTGTGACTCCTTGAAAAGAGGTTTGGAGAAGGAAAGAGTTCAGCCATCAAACCGGCGTGTAATTATCCTTGTTGAGACGTTCCGAGAAGCGGGCGATGGAAATGTCATTCCCGATATACGCTCTCTTCAGATCATAGGGGAAGCTGCCGACATGGACACGGCCGGCGTCTGTCGTGACAGCCATCTTGATACCGGCCTTCTTGCAGATATCAATGACTTCATCGTCATAGTCGCCATAAGGATATGCCAGCCAGACATTGTCGATCCCGAGCTGGTACTTGAGTGCCTTGTTCGCCTCGACGATCTCCTTCTCTTTTTCTGCACGGGTGGCAAGATTGTGGAGCTTGGGATGCGACAGCGTATGACTTGCAATGGTGACAGCATGGCTGTTTGCCATTTCCTTCAGCTGATCCCAAGTCATGCGGTTATACGGCTTTCCTACATCATCGGTGATGAGGAAGAGCGTCCACGGGAAGCCATACTCCTTCATGAGCGGATATACGATGGTGTAGCTGTCCAGATATCCGTCATCGAAAGTGATGCAGACAGGCTTTTCCGGAAGAGGCGCCCCCTTGGTGACATAGTCATAGAGCTCCTGCATGGTGATCGGATGGTAGCCATGATCACGCAGATAATTCATCTGGATACGCAGATTTGCCTCGGTCATGATGGCCGCATTGCCCTGTTCGTCTCCGATCATGTGATACATGAGGACGGACACGCCCTCCGGTACGCTATACTTCACATCCGCTGCGCGATGCACGACAGCGACGCCGGGCTTCAGATTCGGATCCGCCGCCTGTGCCGAAGCCGCTACCGGCTGAGAAGACACTGCCTTCTCCCCGCCTTGTCCCCCACAGCCCGTCAGTGCAAAAGCCGACAGTGCGAGCAGCGACGCCGCTGAGAGAGCTGCTGCTTTTTTCCATTTGCTATACGAGAAATCCAATGGTCAAACTCCTTTGTATCGAATTGCTATAGTTTTCCTATTATGACAACACTATAATATTTTACTACGATTTTGCAAGAAAATAAAGCGTTTTGCCAAGAACCGTAAGTGTCAAGTTTTTCTCGGTACTTTAAGGGATGAGTGGTTAGGGATTGGGGATTAGGGATTAGAAGTGACTAGTGACTAGTGACTGGTGACTAAATACCACCTTCGGGCATCGCCCCATATATATTCGCGGCGAAGCCGCCACCTTCATTCCTGATTCCTCATTCAAACGAGCCTTTCAAACCCAATCAAGGGAGGGCACGCCCCACGGGCTCACCCTTTTCTCGCTGTGTTATAATAAAACCATATGAGAGAGTATCGTTACGCACGTGTAAGACATGTATAAGGAAGGATATCCATATGAAATATATCAAACTCATCCTGCTTGTGTTTTCGCTTCTTCTGCTGCCTTGGGCGGGCAATGAAGCATGGGCGAAAGAGGCAGAAATCACCGATCTTCGCTGGACAGCCAGAAATGATGGCGATCCCCCCTTCGTCCGTATCGTGACAGATCTCACGAAAGCGGTACAGGCGGAGGCTGCGATAGACAAATCCGGCAAAAACTTCGAAGTCATCCTAAAGAACACCAAAAAGAGCTTCAGCGGCTCTCAATACGATATGGATCCGCGCGCCATCGAGTTCGCCACAGTTTCTGAAAAAGACGGCGACACCTACATCGACGTCGCCCTCACCAAGCCGCAGAAGATCGATGACATCCACGTCTTTGCCCTTCGTCCAGATGCAAAGCTGGGAAAACCGCACCGCCTCGTCATTGACATCCCGATCCAGGGGGCCAAAAAGAGCTACACGAAGCCGGCAGCAAGCGCCGAGAATACGACGACCAAAAAGCCGGCCGCCAAGAAGCCCTCTGCCGAGAAAGAGGCCCCCTCGCAGAAAGTCTCTGTACCTGCCGATGCCCGAAAAATACTCAAAGGCAAGATCATCTGCCTTGACCCCGGCCACGGCGGCACGGACGTCGGTGCCATCGGACACAAAGGAAATAAGGAGATCTACGAGAAGGATGTCACCCTCTCCATCGCCCTGCCGCTGCGCGACATGCTCACCTCTGCCGGTGCGAAGGTCGTCATGACCCGCAGCACCGACAAGGACGTCTATGGTCCATGGGCCGACGATGACCCCGAGCTGCAGGCACGCTGCGATGTCGGAAATCAAGCGAATGCGGACGTCTTCGTCTCCATCCACATCGACTCCTTCTCCAATGGCTCTGTCGACGGGACCACCGCCTACTACTATCCCAAGACCGCAAAGGACCTGATGCTCGCCCAGATGCTGCACCAGTCCACCATGAACCTGCTCTCCATCCCTGACCGCGGTGTCCGCTCCGGGCATCTCTATGTGAATGTCAATACAAAAATGCCTTCCGTCCTGATGGAAATGGGCTACATCAGCAACGCGCACCGCGTCCAGATGCTCACGTCCAGCTGGGGACCGAAGAGTATCGCCAAGAGTCTCTTCAAGGGGCTGGTGGATTATTTCGCAGCTCTCTGAGATTGCTTCTTACCATTGTATGAGAAATGAAAAGGGAGGAAACTCGGATCCATTCGCTGGATCAGACCGATGCTTCCCAAAGGAGCTCCTATGAATACCTATTATGCACTGATCGTCCCGATCATCCTCACCGCTCTTCTTTCCGGCTGCGGTGGAAACAGCAAACCGCAGAACGCGGGACAGGTCGTACCGCCAGCCGCTTCCTCGAGCCAGATCCCCGCAGAAAAAGAAGCCAGCCTCACCTACTACCTGCCCACAGAAGACGGCCTTCACATCCTTCCCGCCACGGTCAAAGTGAAAGCCGCTGACCGCACTGCGAAGACAGCCATCGAAGAAATGCTCCGCGCGGATCGAAAGTCCAAGTATCCCCTCGTTCCTGCCGGTACCCGCTTGAAGAGCGTCCATGTCGAAGACGGCACCTGCACCGTGAATTTCACGAAAGAGCTGAACCAGCTGCAGGGAGAGACCGGACAGTCCCTCTTCATCGCCATGACTGTCGATACGCTGACCGAATTTCCCAATATCAAACGCGTCGAATTCCGCGCGGAAGGGCAGCTTGTCAAGTTCCAGATCGATATGAGGAGACAATTCCTGCGCGATGAAGCCTTCATCAAGCAGACCAAAAAATAAGGCAAGAAAAAAGGAACTGTGAAGAAATGAATCCTCATTTCTTCACAGCTCCTTTTTTCTTTACTTTCATTTGGTTCAGGATTCAGGGTTCAAGGTTCAGGTGGCGGCTTCGCCGCCTTTTTTTAGAAGATGGTATTCTCGTATCGCAGCCTTCCCCTCTAGGGAATGTTATTAAGTTAAGGAAATCGTTAGCTACGTAACGTCTTGCTTCCCCCTTCGGGGAGCTCCCCCGATGGGGAGCCAAGAACGTTCTGCCGCTTAACTTAATAGCATTACCCGCTTGGGGAAGGCTGACGATACGAGAAGAACGCTCTCCGCAGTCCTTCGGGCATTTCTCCCCGCTGCGAACTCGTTGAAGAGGGACACACCGAAGGAAGCGGATGGATAGCAGAGATCTGAAAACGAGTGAGAAACCATCCGCTCCCCGTTTCGTCATCCCGAGCGCAGCCGAGGGATCTTTCTGGCAGATCCATAAACGGCCGACGTGATACAGCAGGGAAACGAAACACAAAAACGTCGATTTTCATTTTCACACTGACATGGATAACCGCAGGGCAAGGAAGATTTCTCGACTTCGCTCGAAATGACGTTACGAGAAAGACGCCTGCTGCCAATGTCCCCTTTCCGATTATACTCTGCAATGAATCCGCCTTTCCTTAGCGCACAAAAAGGGGCTGTGAAGAAATGAATCCTCATTTCTTCACAGCCCCTTTTTTGTCTTACAGACCGAGCGGAGATCTCCTCCCCAGCCACTAGTCTTCCACCACTTCGATCTGGCCTTCCGCGAAGGCTTTCGGATAGAAGAAGGACTGCTCCGTATTTCCAAAGTCTACGACGAGCTTGCCATCCGCAATGTCTGTGATGACGCCCTGTCCATACACGGAGGAGACAACGGGCGTGCCTACGCCGATCTCGATATAGTGGGTATTGCCGCGGTGCGTTTCCTTGACCGGACGGACTTCCACCTTCGGCTTCGGAGCCGGTCTGTCGGCTTCTGGCACGGTATAGGTGCGCGCCTTTCCCTTCGGCGCTTCTTTTTTCGTTTCCTTCTTCTCTTCCGGGAATGCAGTCTTCAAAAGCTTCGACGGAAGTCCCATCGGATAGAGGATGCGCTCGCCTGTCGCATCATAAGTGACATACGTGCCGCGCTCTGTGATGCGGGTGATGGTACCCTTACCGAGCGTCTCATCCGTGACCTCCAGACCGACAGCCGCTTCTTTCTTTTTGAAACCGGTCGGCTTTGCATCCGGCAGAGGTGCATCGAAGGTGAATACCTTCTTTTCCATCGGCTTTGCTGCGCTGAAGGCTTCCTTTTTGAAATCCTTACGATGTCCATCCTTCTTGAAGCCGTCTTTTTTGTAGCCGCCCTCGCGCTTCTTTCTCGGGATGAGCTTTTCCGCATCGCCGAAAGCAACGACGATGCCTTCATCTGTCAGCTTTCTCACGATGCCCACACCGAGCTCGCGGTCCACGAATTCGACGCCGGGAGCCAATTTCCGTTTCTTGAAATCCGGCTTATCCTTGCCAAAGCTCTTGCCGCGGCCGCCGAATTTCTTTTCGCCGAATTTCTTGCCACCGAATTTTCCCTTACTTTTGAAGTCTTTGCGGGGCTTATTCTGTTTTTCTTCCATGATGCTATGGTTCTCCCTTTATATTATTTATGGATCTGTACGCGGATTCGAGTCCCTGATCCGATCAATCATACCTTTGTTCTTTGATGCGCCTGTCAAGATCGCGCTTAGCAGCTTTCGCAGCCATATCCTCTCTCTTATCGTAGAGTTTTTTGCCCGTTGCGACACCAATCTCCACCTTGACCTTGCCGTGCTTGAAGTACATCTTGAGCGGGACTAAGGTGTAGCCCTTTGTTTTGAGCTGCATCTCGATCTTTCGGATCTCCTTCTTGTGCAGAAGCAGCTTTCTGGTGCGAAGCGGGTCGTGGTTGAAAATATTTCCCTGCTCATAGGGGCTGATATGTGCATTCCACAGGTAGACCTCGCCCTTCTGGATACGAGCGAAGCTGTCACGCAGGTTCGCCTTGCCCGCGCGGATAGACTTCACCTCCGTCCCGGTGAGCGCGATGCCGCACTCATACGTCTCGTGGATGAAATAGTTATGATGTGCCTGCCGATTGAGCGCGATCGGCGGCGCCGTTTTTTTCTCGGCCATACACGTCTCCTTCTGAGAAATCTAATGCAAAGCCCGATCCACGGGCAGCATGAATGTCTTCTATAAAGTCCTATGGCACTGATACCGATGGCAGCCGTGCCCGCCGATCACTTTCTCCCTTTTTTCATTTTCTTCTTGGAGTGTGACTTGGACTTGGCAGAGGAGCGGGTCTTCTTTTCCAGATTCAGCGGCGAATGGATCTCTCCCATAATGAAATCGACTTCGCGGCGTTCCTTATCCGCCTTAACAAGGGTCACGCGGACGGGCATCCCCATGGAATAGGTCGTCCCGGAGAAGCGGCCCTTCAAGGTCATCGTATCTTCCTGATACATGTACTCGTCATCATCCATGGAGTCAATGTGGACAAGACCTTCTACGCCATTGTCAAGGCCTACAAAAACACCGAAGCGAGTGATCCCGGTCACATGCGCATCGAATGGCTCGCCGACGAACGGCACCATGTACTCTGTCATCTTGAGATCATCGACATCGCGCTCGGTATCTGTCGCATTCTGCTCTGTCTCCGAGCAGTGGTCAGCCGCACGCAGGAGGAACTCTGTCTGTTTTTTGAGCTCTGCCTTGGAGAGGCCTTCCGAGATCGCCTGTCGGATGAGGCGATGTACCATCAGATCCGGATAGCGGCGGATCGGCGAGGTGAAGTGCGTATAGCATTCACTGGCGATCCCGAAGTGTCCGGCATTTTCCGTGCTGTAGCAGGCCTGCGGCAGGCTGCGGAGCGTCATCACCTGCACGACCGCTTCGATATCTTCTCCCTTCACCGTTTCCAAGAGCTTCTGGATATCCTTCGGCTCCGGATCCTTCGGGATGGAGAGATTAAGTCCCATGATGGCGATGAGACGCTTCAGAGAATTCAGCTTCTCCTCATCCGGATGCTCATGCACACGATAGATCGACGTATGTCCTGTCTTTTCGAGGAAACGCGCTACCGCTTCATTCGCCGCGATCATGGCATCCTCGATCATCTTTTCCGCATCGCTTCTGATGCGCTTCTCGATGCGAAGCGGTGTCCCCTCTTCATCGAGAATGACCTTGTATTCCGGGAAATCGAAGTCGAGTGCGCCGCGGCGGGTGCGGTCGGTGCGAAGGGCATCCGCGCATTCTTTAAGATCCTGCAGCATGGGCATGAAATGCGACAGATCCTCCGGCATAATGCCCTCGTGAAAGGCTTTATTGATCTCCGGATAATTGCAGCGGCGTGCCACACGCACGATGGACGGTGTGACCAGCTCGGTCTTTACCTTGCCATCCGGCGACACATCCATCACGCAGGACATCGCATAGCGGTCTTCGTCATGGTTTAAGCTGCAAAGATCATTCGACAGCTGGAAAGGCAGCATCGGGATGACGCGATCCGCCAAGTATACACTGGTGCCGCGGCGGTAGGCTTCATCATCGAGGAGCGACCCCTTTGTCACATAGCGAGACACATCCGCGATATGGACAGACAGCTCAAAATGTCCGTTTGCCTTCTTCTCGCAGTAGACCGCATCGTCCAGATCCTTCGAGTCAGGTCCGTCGATGGTGACGATCGGAAGAGCTCTGAAATCGGTGAGTCCCTTTTCCATCTGGATATCCCGCGGCAGATTTTCTGCCTCATCCAGTACCTTTTCGGAAAATTCATGCGGCAGACGGTGCTGTGCGACGATGATATCGATATCAAGCCCCTTATCACCTTTGTAGCCGATGACTTCCGTCACACGGCCCTCCGCATCCGTCCATTCCCCCGGCCAGCGAGTGACTTCGACGATGACACGCGCCCCCGTGGTGGCATCCATTTCCTGTCCCTCAGGGATCTCGATGTACATATCCACCTTCTCATCGATCGGCACAGCTTCACCGCCATCCTTCAGCATCTCATAGGTGCAGACGAAGGTATCATTGGCACGCTCTAAGACCTTCATGACACGGCCTTCCGTATTGTGGCGGCCCGTCTCACTCTTCATCGTCTTCACTTCGACGGTATCATTATTCACCGCATTCAGATGGTCGCGGTCGGAAATATACACATCCTCGTGGTCGTCATCGGTGATCAGAAATCCGAACCGGCCATACGACTTGTATACGCCCTGCAGGATCGTCCCCGGCTTATAAGATAAAAGCGTTTTCTTTTCTTCCATTGTTGTTCTCCTGTGTATGTGCGATGAAATGGCTTCGCGACTCCGCGTAGAGCCATAAGGAAGCCTCACCATGGACTGAAGAAGCACCGATTCGTTCTCCGGTCACCGGTCACTGCTCTTTGCCATCCCTTAATAAAAAAAGGCTTGCTTCTATGCAAGCCCCTTTTCTTTTCATCAGAAAGTATTCATATATCTTCCAAGCACGAGACAAAGCACAGCAAAGACAATGCCAAATACCACCGTGAACTTGGAGAGTACAGCATCCTTACCTCTGGTTTTGCCGCCAACAGCGCCTTCTGCGCCGCCGCCGATGGCCGAGCCCATTCCCGCCTGCTTGGATTCCTGAGCTACGACGACTACGATCACCAGTAAGGAAACAACCATTGTCAAACCAATCAAAAAATACTTCACTCTGCATCCTCCTCTGAATCTACCCAAGGGCAGATCGGCCTTTCCTATCGAATATAAAGCCAATATCAAACCTTATTTTATACTACTCTGTAGTACAGGTCAAGAGGAAATAGAATTAGCAGTTCGCCCGTGGGCGGGGCGCCCCTTGATTGGGCGAAAGAGGGTTCAAGGTTCAGGGTTCCGGATTCAAGGTTCAGGATTCAAGGTTCAGGATTCAAGGTTCAGGATTCAAGGTTGTGGTGGCGGCTTCGCCGCGAATATATATGGAGCGATGCCCGAAAGTGGTATTCAAGTCACTAGTCCCCAGTCCCTAGCTACTCATCCCTGCTTTCATACTTCAGGGTTCTGGTGGCGACTTCGCTGCATTTTAGATGACGGTATTCCCGTATCGCCAGCCTTCCCCTCCTTGCGGGTAATGCTATTAAGTTAAGAGGAAGAACGTTCTTGGCTCCCCATCGGGGGAGCTGCCCGAAGGGCTGAGGGGGCTACGTAGCGGTATTGCATGA
>JABLTS010026970.1_pt1 | contig 17367 bp, 20 predicted proteins | sample 7160081 | NCBI WGS metagenome assembly JABLTS01 (sample SAMN14651231, study PRJNA627086) | human gut metagenome | isolation source: feces | host: Homo sapiens | reverse complement strand
CATAAGATAGCAACTGTTGCTAAAATGGCGAAGTAAGAATCAATTTAACACCTCAAGGAAGGAGTCATTCTAATGAAATATCCAATAGGAATACAAGATTTCGAAAAACTACGTACAAATGGATATTCGTATGTAGACAAGAGCCGATTCGTGTACAAGTTGGCGACAGAGGGAGAATACTATTTTCTCAGTCGCCCACGCCGATTCGGAAAGAGCCTCTTTCTGTCTACTTTGGAAGCATACTTCCAGGGTAAGAAAGAACTCTTCAAGGGCTTAGCCATATATGACTTGGAGACCGAATGGAAGAAATATCCAATCTTCCATATCGATCTCAACACAGCCAACTTTCGAGAGAAAGATAGTCTGTATACAGTTCTTAATGACTACCTCACAACTTGGGAAAGCAAATATGGAGCCCGTGAGTCAGAAGCCACACTTGCCCTTCGTTTCAAGGGTGTGATAGCAAGAGCTGCGGAGAAAGAAGGATGTGGTGTCGTTATTCTTATAGATGAATACGACAAGCCTATACTTCAGACCCTGCGCGACCCTGAGTTACAGGCAGAACACCGTGCACAGCTGAAAGCATTCTATTCGGTACTGAAAACGCAAGACCGCTACATCAAGTTCGCATTCCTCACCGGTGTAACCAAGTTTGGCAAGGTTAGCGTGTTCAGCGACCTCAACAACCTGACGGATATCTCGATGGACCATCGTTATATCAGCATCTGCGGAATGACAGAGAAGGAACTGCTTACGAATTTCAAGGAAGGTATCAGCGAATTAGCCGAAGCCAATAGCGATACAGAAGAAGCCACAATAGCAAAACTGAAAGCAAGATACGACGGATATCATTTCGAGGAAAATACAGTAGGTCTCTATAACCCTTTCAGCGTACTGAACACTTTGTCAAGACTTCGCTATAAAGACTACTGGTTTGAGACTGGCACACCCACATTTCTAGTTGACTTGCTGAAAATGCACAACTATCGTTTGCCAGACATGACAAAGGAAAGGGTATCAGACAATGTAATCAACAGCGTGGATTCACTGTCAACCAATCCGATACCAGTGATATACCAAAGTGGTTATCTCACTATCAAAGGCTATGACGAAAGGTTTAAGAAATACCTGCTAGGTTTCCCTAACAGAGAAGTGGAAGAAGGTTTCCTTAACTTCTTGCTGCCACTATACTGTTCTGCGGGTGATCGTTCCGCCTTTATGGTCGATGAGTTTGTCAAGGATGTGGAAGCAGGACATGTTGAACAATTTATGAATCGGCTTACCGCTTTCTTTGCAGACAACAACTATCAAGTAGCAGGCGAAGCAGAACTTTACTTCCAAAATGCCCTATATCTCATTTTTAAGATTATGGGATTCCGCACACAGGTAGAAATACCGACAAGTGATGGCAGGATGGACGTTCTCATTCAAACTTCCGACTACATTTACATCATTGAATGCAAATTAGACGGAAGTGCAGAAGAAGCCCTGCAACAGATAGAAGTCAAAAACTATGCAGCTCCTTTCGCTATGGATAAGCGAACAATTATCAAGCTCGGCATCAACTTCTCCAGCAAGACAAGAGGAGTAGAGAGTTGGAAGGTGGGATAATTCAGGCATTGTTTTATTTTAGACTATTGCGAAATAAAAGACGGCAGAGATTGGAAAGATATAAACATTAGCAAGACGAGCGGAAGACTTTGATTTCTTCCGCTCGTTTTATATCATACACAAATTCATCCTCTATTCATTACTTCATCTTGTTTTACTTCCATTCATTGCATTTTTTTCTAAAGAAATATTTATGAAAAGACACGAATGACTTTGACATAACTAGACAAAAAACTAAACAACCGCCATTGAATCCGATAATACTAAGAAAAACAACTGTTACGCAAAAGAAAAACAATAAAACTACATAAAATTTGTTTATATAAAAAAAATATATTACTTTTGCAGAAAAATTAAATGGAGGATTTGAATATGGCAAAAATAACAAGAGAAGAAGCAATCAGGCGTTGGAAAGCAGCCAAGGCTACCAAGAAAGCGATGATTGAGAAAATGCAGAAGATGCTTTATGAAGATTATAAGGCAAGAACTGGTGAAGAGCCTGTAAAATTCAACATATTATAATGAAGAATCTATCTCTAGAAAAAATCAATTCTGTATCACCATATAGAGTTGAGTTCGATTCAACTACAGGCTTATATAAGTTTGTAAGCGACTTTGGCGTAAACTTCGGCATTGCATTTGAAGTAAACGATTTACTGCTCAGTGGTGAATCATACCAGTTTGGTCTAACCAATTACGAAGGGAAACAGTCACCACGTGATCCAAAAGTTAGAGAAACCATTTTGGCTACTGTCGAGGAATTCTTCGCAAAGAACCAAGCAGCCTTACTCTATATTTGTGAGACGGGTGATGGAATGCAAAAAATGCGCAGTCGGCTCTTTTCTTTTTGGTTCAATATTTATAAGGACCACGATGAATATCTCTTTTTGCCTCAGTTGGTGTATGACGAAGAAGACAATGAAAACTATGCAGCTCTGATTATTAAACGAGACAATCCTCACATTCTCGATTTAGTGTCAGAATTCACCAATACAATAGCTCTTCTTAATGAAAAGCCAGGGCAGGAATAATAGTATGATATTTGCACAATTAAAATAAAAGTTGTAATTTTGCAGAAAATTTCGGAAAGATGGATAGATACGATAAAGAAAGATTGGTGGAAATCGTGCTCTACGTCCTCAACAAGACGGGCGAGCTAGACTACTACACCCTCTTGAAAACCATATATTTCGCTGAGCTGAAGCACTTGGCGAAATGGGGACAACGCATAACAGCAGACGATGTCTGCGCTATGCCATATGGTCCTGTACTCTCCCACTTGCTCGATGCCATCAAGGGCGACTCCCATGAGTCTGAGCTATCTCGAATGCTGAAATCAGCCTTTAAGTTCGCCTCAGAAGATGCCTCCAATATCATGCTTCCCTTGCGGCAAGCCAATGAAGACTACCTCTCTGAGTCTGAGAAAGAAGCCTTGGATGCCTCCATCCTGGAGAACGCCTCCCTCAGTTTCGAGCAACTCAAGAACAAGTCTCACGACAAGATTTGGCTGAAGAACTACAGAGAAGGCAAAGGAAAGAAAGTGATTGTCACATTGTACTTGGCAGAATCCGCCCATGCTTCAGAGGCGATGAAGGAATACATCAAGGAGAACTTGGAGATAGAAAGGGCTTTGGCAGCATAAAATATGAAGTTGCAAAGATAATTTACATTTTAGTTTTCAAGCTGAACATTCTTATTGCTTTTCACATTTAGGGAGAAAAATCAATGAAAAGAAAACATTGGATAGATTCAATAAAAGGAATTAGCATGATTGCAATTCTCTTATATCACACAGAATATTACTACACTGGGAAAGTGCTTACCAATTATAGCCTGTATGTCACAAATGCACTCATTCTCTTCTTCTTTGTATCAGGTTACCTTATGTACAAGAACGAATTTGACATAAGAAAAAAAAATAAAAAGTATATTAAAAGGCTTATTACTTCCTTATTTTTATTTCACTACAATTATAGCAATACCAAAAGCTTTAGCTCATGGGACAGGAATTGAAATAGGCGATATCTTGTTCCACATTTTTTTTGGAAAAGCGTCTTGGTTTGTTGCAGCATTATGTGTATCAGAAACGTTGTTTGCATTTGCAATCCATAAGACTAAAGGAAATATAAAAATTTTAGCCATCATTTCATTGATTGGATTTGTTTGTTCCATATATTTCAACAATTTACCCCCATACCCATGGCAGATTGGCAACAGTTTACTAACTTTGACATTTCTTTTCGCAGGTTACACATACCATAAATACGAAACAACTTATAGATTATTAAATAAAGTGCCAATGATAGTGGTAGCCTTAGTGTGTGTTATTTTTGGCGGCATTAAATTCATAGAGCTATCAAACAACATTAATCTAATAGTTTGGCCGATAAATATAAACAATTACTCCATATTTCTAATAGACGAAATTGTTTGTATCATAATAATGACAAGTCTATGCAAACGACTACCTATTTGTCATTGGCTAGAATGGATAGGGGAACATTCTTTGGCTTATTATTTTCTTTGCGGCGGAATACCTCTTGTTACAAGTATAGCCTTCAACAAAATAGGAATTGTTTATGGAGGCAATTACTTCAACGTATTACTAGTACTTTTATCGGTATTCCTCGTAACCACCGTATGCACTTGGTTTATATACAAATACATTCCATTTATTGTAGGAAAATAAAAGCTATTTATTTTTTCTCAAGTTACAAAAACACTAATAGATTTAATTTTAATTTTCTTAAATGAATAAAATTTGGTAATATCACAGAAAATTTGTATTTTTGCACAAAATTTCCGTAATAAGGAAAGATATAATAAAGTAAGATTGGTGGAGATGACAATCTACGTCCTCAACAAGACAGACGAGCAAAATTACCATAAGAGAAAACAAAGGTAAAAAGACATCTTGCCAATGGCTTGAGCAGAATCCTCACATACCTCCAAGGCGATGATGAAATACATCAAAGAGAACCTTGGAAAGTAAAGGGTTAAGGCTGCATAACCATACAAAAATAATTTTATTTTAGGTAAAAAATGCATGAATAAATTTGTTGAAAAAATACTTTCAATACCAAAATCGCTTTATGTTTGCATAAAGCTTTTACCTCTTGGGCAAGCTATCAAGCTACCGATTTTCGTTAGATACAATTGCCATATTGTATCACTAAAAGGTTCTGTTAAATTAGAAAACAAGGTTAAAAGTAGAATGCTTAATGTCGGGTTCGGAAAACTCGGTATTTTCGACAAAACTTACCAACGGAGCATAATACAAATTGATGGAGTTTTAGTTTTAAAAGGTAATTATACGAATTTCGGACAAGGAGCCAAAATATGCATCATGAATAAAGGAATATTAAGTATAGGGAAAAATTTCAATAATTCTGGAGAAATCCAAATTGTCTGCTACAAGAAAATTGACATAAAAGACAATGTTCTCATAAGTTGGAACACCTTGATAATGGACACGGATTTCCACCAAACAATAAACATAAAAAACAACATTAGCAATGATAAGGATGGAATTGTCACAATAGGCAACAATGTATGGATGGGAGCAAGAAGCACTATTCTTAAGAATTCTTTTATCCCAAACGGCTGCATAATTGCAGCCAATGCTTGTTGTAACAAAAAATATGAAGAAGAAAACTGTTTGTTAGCAGGAATACCTGCCAAAATTCACAAAAGAAATATTACCCGAAAAAATTGAACAAGATGAACTTTTCACAGTTGAAAATAAAAAATGAAAGGAGTAAAATATTAAGAAATAATATTTTATTTTCATGTGTACTCAAAGGAATTGGATTAGCAACCTCTCTCCTCATAGTACCTATAACAATCAACTACTTGAACAATGAGGTTTATGGTATTTGGATGACACTTACATCTATACTTTTTTGGATTGGTGCATTCGATATAGGATTAGGCAATGGTATGCGGAATTTTTTAGCAGAAACCATATCTCAAAAAAAATACGAAGAAGGAAAGGCATACATTACGACTACACTCGTTCTTCTTGCGGGTATAGCCACTATTGTTGCAATAATTGGTGCTATTCCTATGTGCCTAATCAACTATAATAGTGTTTTTAACACTCTAACCATTTCAAATGAAGATTTGCGAAATGCTGTTCTTTTTGCTGTATTCTTCACACTCTTCAATTTTGTAGTAAAAAATATAGGAATTATATATATAGCTATGCAAAAATATGCTATTAATGACTTCTTAAACATATTAGGCAATGTCATTTCATTAGCGATAATATATATATTGACGCAGACAACAAGTGGCAGGCTACTTTATGTAGTAATTGCATATACTGCTTCAGGGAGTCTTGTTTATATCATCGCTGGACTACTGCTTTTCAAAAAGCATCATGAATTAAAACCCTCCAAAAAATATTTTAAAAAAAACCTAAGTAAAAAACTCATTGGAACAGGGACAGGATTTTTTCTTATCGAGATAACTAGCTGCATTGTCATCTTTGGTGCTGCCAATATCTTCATCACCCAGTTCTGTGGTCCAGCAGCCGTAACCACATACAACATTGCTTACAAGTTCTTCAACTTGCTTGTCATTGCATACACGATTATCCTCTCCCCTATGTGGAATGCATATACGGACGCCTACGTCAAGGGCGACATGAGATGGATAGAGCAAACATTTAATAGAGCCTTAAAGCTTTGGGGATTGTCTGTCGTTGGAGGATGCATCATGCTGGCAGGTTGCCAAATATTCTACCACTTATGGGTAGGCGAAAAGGTATCAGTCCCTTTCACCGTATCACTGAGCACTCTCATTTACGTGTGTTTTTTCAATCTGAACAACTGCGTAACATACCTCATAAATGGTCTTAACAAAATACGCATCCAGATTATCACATCCGTGATATTCACTGCCCTATACATTGCTGTCGTATCACTATTAGGCAAGCAATTAGGCATAGAAGGCGTTGTTCTTAGCATGGCTGGGAGCTATGCATGCATGAGTCTCATCCACCTGTATCAATGCAGACTTCTTATCAAAGATAAGGCTAAAGGAATTTGGAACAAATAAAAAAGCAATAAAATAAGACAAAATTCGTTTATATAAAAAGAAATTAGTAATTTTGCAGAACAAATAAAAAATTAGACATGAGTAACAAAGTAAGTGTCATAACAGTAGTATTCAATGATGCCACACATATCCGTGCCACCATGGAAAGTTTTTTCTCACAAACGTGGGAAGACAAGGAGTATATTGTTATAGATGGTGGCAGCACCGATGGCACAGCAGAAATCATCCAAGAATACGCCGACCGACTTTCTTATTGGTGTTCTGAAAAAGATAATGGCATCTATGATGCTATGAACAAAGGCATCAAGCATGCCACAGGTGACTGGATTAACATATTAAACAGTGGGGATTTCTACGTCAAAGATGATGTTTTTGCAAGAATTTTCGAGAACAAATCATACGCAGACATTGACGTCATATACGGCAATAGCATAGAAATGAATCACGGAAAAGAATTTTTCATATATGCAAACGATGACTACCACACATTAGCTACAAAAGTAGCATATAGACATGGTTCGTCATTTATGAGAACCACCGTCCAAAAGCAAAACCTCTACGAATTATCACTTAGAAAAAAACTCGGCTATGCATTAGATTGGGAAATGATACACCGAGTATATATGAAAGGATATAAATTTCAAAAGGTCAATATTGCAATAGAAAAATATGATGCAGAAGGAGCATCAGCCCATCCATACAAGAGCATTTGGTATAACTATCTCATCATATCCGGGAATCAATTTAATGTTAAGACAATACCATATCTCATTAAAAATATGGCTTGGAAGCTGCTTAGTGGTTCCGTTTTGTATAGATATATCAAAGCAATAGGCATAGAATATATGGTAAATGATGTGTTACCACACATCCCTTTCTGGAATTTGAGGAAAGCATATTTAAAACTAATTGGTGTAAAAATCGGAAAAGGCAGTTTTCTTATGAAACGATGCTATATGATGAGTCCATGGCTAATCCAAGTCGGCGAGCATTCTCATATAAACAGGGATTGCACTATCGATGCAAGAGGCGGCATTAGCATAGGAAACAGCGTATCCATCTCTCATGCCGTAAAATTAATGACAGGTAGTCACGACATCCAGCATAAAAATTTTCCAGGAATTTATGCCAAAATCTGCATTGAGGATTATGCTTGGCTTGGCGTCGGATGTATAATCTTAAAGGGAGTTACCATCGGAAAAGGAGCAGTTGTTGCTGCAGGATCTGTCGTAACAAAAGACGTACCCGCATTTACTGTAGTAGGCGGAATCCCAGCACATAAAATCAAAGATAGGAAACAGCAACTTGATTATCAGTGTATATGGGAAGAGCCCCTCACATAAACAACATAAGTATATCAGAATAATATCATAAACTATTATGGCAACAAATGAAATAGATATCATTTCCTTGGTAAACAAGGTATTGAAAGCAAAAAAAACTTTGCTGATCATCACATTAACTTCTATCACCATAGGCATAGGCTATGCATTAGGTCAACAAAAGTCTTATACGGCATCAGTTATCATTGCACCTGAAGCTAACAGTATGGGTATGTCACAAAGCATAAGCGACATAGCAGGAGCCATAGGCATGAGTTTAGGAAACAACAATCAAGGAGTAGATGCCATTTATCCAGAAATCTATCCTGAGATTTTTGCTTCCAACGACTTTATTATCCAAATGTTTGACATCCATATCAAAACGAATGGTGCAGTAAAAACATATTACAACCATATTTTACAAGACACAAAGACACCATATTACAAAAAACCTTTTGCCTATTTAATGAACTTATTCAAGTCACCAGAGCCAATAGGAAGCAATAAATTAAACCCATTTCAACTAACCAAACAGCAAGATGGTGTTTGTTCAACAATAAGAGGCAATATAGATTGTCAAATGGGTAAAGGCAATAGCGTGATTTACATATCTGTATCAGATGTTGACCCTTACGTTGCAGCTTGTATGGCAGACACGCTTCAAAAAAGGCTTCAAGAATATATAACATTATACAGAACGCAAAAAGCAAGGCAAGATTTGGCATATGCCCAAAAGTTAAATGAAGACGCAAGAAGCAAATATGAAAAAGCTCGCCAGCAATACGTAACTTTTGCAGATGCCAATACAGACGTCATGCTTGCATCTTACCAAGCCAAAATGGAAGATTTAGAGAACGACATGCAATTGAAATATAACAACTATACGTCCACCAAACAACAAATACAACAAGCTCATGACAAGATTAAAGAAAACACCCCTGCTTTCACGATAATCCAGCAGGCCTCAGTACCTCTAAAATCATCAAGTACTCCAAGATCTGTCATCGTCATCATGTTTTTACTTTTGGGTATTTTTGTAGATTTGGCATGGGTACTGTTGATAAAAGACAATTTAAATAAACTGAATTTCAAGTAAGTTAAATGGCAAACGCATTTCCATATATTTTATTAATCATAGCTTATGGAGTATTGGCAATACTCCATAAGTATTATCAGGATGTTCCTAACAGAACAACCCTCATAAATATTCTTGCCGTTTTTATTTTCATTATCTTTTTCGGGCTCAGAGGGTTTGTAGCCTATGATTGGACAGTTTATTATTGGCAGTACACATTTAACATTCCAACATTAGGCAATTTATTCCATATTGCCATTACAAAATGGCCAACAGAACCAGGATTTACATTATTGGCATCTTTCTGCAAAACTATAGTGAATAATTATATAGTTTTTCAATTCGTATGCACATCTCTCAACTTATTTTTAATTACCCGTTTTTTCAAAAGATATACAGCCAACTTATCATTATGCCTAATGCTCTTTCTTTCAATGGGAGGATTAGGTTTTAGCATAGACTTAATGAGAAATTCATTAGCCATTTTTATATGGCTGAATGGCATACAATTCATAGAAGAGAGAAAATTCATTCCATATTTAGCAATATGCTTGGTTGCAAGTTCATTTCACATATCAGCCTTTGCATATATACCGATGTATTTTATTTTAAATCGAAAGTTCAACAAACAGATAGCCATTATTATTTTTATAGTAGCCAATGTTGTTTGTATTTGTCATATTCCTCTTCTTAAGAACATTGTTGTTTTTTGTACTAACATAACTTCACGAACAGCTGCACAATATATAGACGCATACATGAGCATGGATAGCAATAATGCTTCTGCCTTTGGTATAGGCTACCTTGAAAGACTCTTTACAGGAGTCATGGTTTTATGCTATAGAGATAAATTATGCAACTTAAGGAAAACAAATATTTTGGCAAATAGTATTTTGCTATATCTATTCATCAATCTATTTTTAAGCGAATTTAGAACTATCAGCGTAAGATGTTCTAATTTGTTTATTTTTGCATACTGGATAGTTTGGCAAGACTTAGCTAAATGCATATACCATAAAAGAAACAAAATTCTTTACCTATTATTCATCGCAAGTTACTGTTTATTAAAAACATATTCCGGAAATTCTGGCACAATGTCACAATATTACAACATATTGTTCGACACGAAATCACATAGTGAAAGAGTTTTATATTTCAACAAACATTTAAATGACAAAGAATGATGAAAAAAGTGATTTACATAAATTACATGAAGCAGTTTGGTCATATAAATTTTGACCAAATACAAATTCATGCATTATTAGAGCAAGGTTATGATGTAAAAGTAGTAATGCACTATGACATTGCAAATAAAATGAACCTAAACAAAGAATTGTATGCCCTAACACTCCCTGCCTTTTTAGGTTATGAATGTAAAAGCAGATTGATTAACAGATTGCTTTATGTCATTGCATTAATATACATCAAATTACATGTTAATTTTTCAAAATATGATTACTGCATCATATCTAACCTTGATGAAATTTCATTAAGCATTGCTCCTTTAGCAAAGAAAATGTATATGTTTTGCCATGACAATTGCAAAGGTTTAGAAAACAAAATCAAATTTCTCTTTTTTAAACATTTATCAAAGCATCATGAATTTATTGTGTTTAGCAATGAAATGCAAAAACCTTTTAAGGATAAAGGTTTTTGCAACATTCATGTAATATCACATGGCTGCATTCCTCCATTTACAGAAAGTGTTATGTCACATGATTTTTGCAAAATGTTGAGCATGTATGATTTTGTTGTATTTCATCCTTCACCAAAATCAGACATCAACTTTTTAAAAAAAATTTACACAAAGAAGTACAATGATATTCTCTATAAAAACAACATTTTACTTCTTTTGAGAAATAGTCCTTTAGAAGATAAAGGATATAGTAACATTAGGTTTATAAATACATACTTAAAAGTAAATGATTATCAAGGTATTTTCAAAAAAGCCAACGTCATTCTTTTAGCATATCCAAATAGTTTTAAGCACCAAGTAAGCGGAGTGAGTTATGAGTGCATTACTAATCAAAAGAACATACTTGTACTACAGAATTCATCATTTAATTATTGTAAAAAATACTATAATTACAATATAATTTTCAACAATACAGATGAAATGACTCACAAAATTATAGATATGAAGAATAATCCATATTCATATAAATGCATTATTACTTCAAAAGATTTAGTTCCAAATTATGCAGATCTTTTACAATAATATATATATATTTTCGTTAGAATATTAAAACATAAATGAATCAAAATGCATAAAGTACCCATATTATTCATCATATTCAAGCGCAAGGATGTCGCTTTGAAAACACTGGAATCTATTAAATCCGTAAAACCAGCAAAACTTTACATTGCAGGAGACGGTCCTAGAGAAACCATAAATGGAGAAAAAGAAAAAGTAGAAGCTACAAGAAAAGCAATCCTTGAAGCAATTGATTGGGAATGTGAAGTAAAAACAAGATTTTCTCATGACAACCAAGGATGTGGTCATGGTGTATTCAATGCAATCAATTGGTTTTTCGAAAATGAGGAAAGCGGGATTATCATTGAAGATGACTGTGTCATGCAAAATAGTTTTTTCAAGTATGTAGATGAACTTCTTGACAAATATAAAGATGACGATAGAATTGGAATGATATGTGGTGCAAACTATGCAAAAGGCGTATCCATTCCCGACTCTTATGTGTTTAGCCGTTATAAATCTTGTCACGGTTGGGCTACTTGGAAAAGAGCATGGAACTTAATGGATCTAAACATGAATTGGAGAAATACTAGGTATTCAAGATCAGTTATCTGCAACATGGGGTATAAATCCAGAGATATTAATTATTGGAAATATCGTTTGAAAGCTATCGACTTGAAAGATGTTAGTGCCTGGGATTGGCAATGGTATTTTACATTATCAGCCAATAATATGCTTGCTATCATTCCAAAATATACCTTAACTACCAATATTGGTTTTGGAAAAGATGCGACACATACGACAAGTCACGCCACAGAACAGTACATAGCAAATAAAGAACTGGAATTTCCGTTGAAGCATCCCCAATATGTTGTACCTTATATTCCTTTTGAAAAAGCATATTATAAAGCAAACAACACATTTGGAAATAGAATTAAACAACTTTTACCATTTAAAATCAAACATATTTTAAAAAAAACAATAAGAGCATGAAATTGAAAATCAAAACTCCCAAAGGGGATTATTATTATAAATATGTACCCATCTTTCTTGGCATCAAGCCTATAGACAAGATTATAGCCAAGGAAAACTTGCTTCTTCTGAAAAGCGTCCTCGACAAGAACCATTTGCTGTTTCTTCTGTCTTTCGGAACACTCCTTGGCGCAGTTCGTGAGCATGACTTCATCTCCCATGACGAGGACATAGACCTCATTATGATGAAGCGTGATATGCCTAAGTTTCTCTCCACATTATTCGAACTGAGAGACAATGGATTCGAAATCGTAAGATATGAATCGAGAGGATTTTTGTCTATCATGAGAAAAGGCGAGTACATCGACTTCTACTTCTATGAAGATTATCCGAAAGACCCTACCCTCTCCTATTGTTGCAGAGACATGTACCCCAAGAAGTTATTGGAGGACATAGCCCCTATCGAATTCCAAGGTGCCATGTTCCAGGCTCCAAGAGACTACGAGAAGTACCTTGAGTTCAATTATGGCAAGAACTGGCATACCCCGATTCCATACGTCAACTTCGAGATGTCGAAGTTTCAGAAAGCCAAATACTTGTTGGCTCAATATATAAAAATGATTCTTCCTGAAAGAATAACAGAAAAAATCCAGAAGAAATCCGACCAGCCATTCATCGACAAATGGGTGGCAAAGGCAAGTTCTTTTAACTTTTAGAAATACAGATTATGCAAGCAATCATATTAGCAGCGGGAATGGGCAAGCGCCTTGGCAAATACACCAAGGACAACACCAAGTGCATGTTGCCTGTCAATGGCGAGAAACTCATTGACAGGACATTGACCATTCTCTGTCACCTCAACATCAAGAAAGTCACTATCGTCATCGGCTATAAGGGAGAAAATCTCAAAAACTACATTGGCGACAAGTATCAAGAAGATTTGGACATCGAATACCTCGACAACCCGATATACGACAAGACCAACAACATCTATTCCCTCTCTTTGGCAGAAGACAAAATGATGGAAGATGACACCATTCTCTTTGAGTCTGACCTTATTTACGAGGAAAGTATCGTGAGGAAGTTAGTGGAGAATCCTTGGCCAAATCTCGCATTGGTTGCCAAATGGGAATATTGGATGGATGGAACTGTGGTCAAGATCGACGAAGAGAACAATATACTTAGCTTTATCTCAAAAGATATATTCGACTTCCATAAGACCGACGAATACTACAAGACTATCAACATTTACAAGTTCAGCAAGGAATTTGCCAAAGAAAAGTACATTCCGTTTCTCAACGCATATTGCAAAGCCTGGGGCAACAATGAATATTACGAACAGGTGTTGAAGGTATTGACATTCCTCAACAGAACAGACTTGAAAGCTCTTCCTATAGCCAATGAGAAATGGTATGAGATAGATGATGTGCAGGACTTAGACATCGCAGAAACCATCTTCGCCAATGAAGATAACATCTCTAAGAAATATCATAAGAGATTTGGTGGTTTCTGGCGATTCCCAAAACTGCTCGACTTCTGTTATCTTGTCAACCCATTCTTCCCTACTTCTCAGCTTAAAGAGGAAATAAAGGCTAACTTTGACACCTTGCTTACCAACTATCCATCCGGAATGTATGTCAATTCCCTACTGGCAGGAAAATACTTCAACGTCAGCCAAGACTATGTGGTAGTGGGCAATGGTGCCGCAGAACTCATCAAGAGTTTGATGGAGTCTATGAATGGACCTATAGGAGTAATATACCCTACTTTTGAGGAATATCCCAACAGAAGTGACAAAAACCAAGTTGTTCCTTTCATTTCACAAAAGCAAGATTTCCGATATAACGCAGAAGATATCAAAGATTTCTATCAAGATAAAGACATCAAGCACCTATTGGTTATCAATCCTGACAACCCAACTGGCAACTTCATTGAAATCAGAGAACTTCTGGAATTGGCACAATGGTGCAAAGAACGTACCATTCACCTTATCATAGATGAATCCTTCGTCGACTTCAGCGAGGACTTCACGGACAATAGTCTCTTGCATGACGAGATACTTGAGGCATACCCAAACCTCACTGTCATCAAAAGTATCTCCAAGTCATACGGAGTGCCAGGATTACGCCTTGGCATACTTGCCTCAAGTGACAAGCAAAAAATAGACAGCATAAAGAAAGATGTCTCCATTTGGAACATCAACTCATTCGGAGAGTACTATATGCAAATCTTCGGCAAGTACAGTAAGGACTACATCGTTGCCTGCAAAGCTTTCATCCATGAGCGTGAGCGATTCCAAGACGAGATGAGCAAAGTAAAAGGCATCAGGGTCATTCCTTCTCAAGCAAACTACTTCATGATTGAGATAACAGCAAAAATGACTTCTGATGAACTGGCAAAAATGTTGTTGCTGAAATACAACATACTTATCAAAAGCTGCAACACGAAGCATGGTCTTGAAAACAAGAACTATGTCAGAATAGCAGTAAGAAGCCAAGTAGAAAACAACATGTTAATAGAAGCATTAAAAGAAATATTTGACTGATCATGATAAATTTCGTTGCAAAAATTTGCTTATTCAAAAATAAAAGCATATTTTTGCAACGAAATTTAATAATATATTGATTATGGATGAACTTAAGACAAAACGAGAAGACTTTATCAAGAGATTCAGAGCTTCTCAACAGCGAAAAAAAGAACGCCTTACAATACTTGAAAAAGTATTGCGAGAAGAGTACAAGCTTAGAACTGGCAAGGAGGCAGGAGAATTCTGTGCGTTATAATGAACAAGTTATCTATTGAATCCATTAATGCGAAAACTCCATATCAAGTGAAGTTTAAGCAAGAAACTTCTTCTTATCTTTTTACAACCGAATCAAACATAGACTACGCTGTAGATTTCGCATTAGACGATTTGGTACAAAAAGATAAGGCTTATCAATTTGTGATTGCAAATTTGAACAACAAGAAATCACCACGTGACAAGTTTGTCAAAGAAACAGTTGTTGCCATCATTGAAGAGTTTTTCAAAAAGAACAATTCTACTATATTAATTCTATATTCAACAGATGACAACAAACAAAGTGCACGATGCAGACTATTCGAACATTGGTTTGAAACTTTCTCCAACAAGAACTTGTTCATTATGAAGACCTCATCTGTCATTGACGAATACGGAATAGAGAACATCACCTCTATAATACTCAGAAAAGATAATCCTAAACAGCAAGAATTATTAGAGGAATTCGTTTTTCGATAAACATGTTTAGAAACAAACCATAAAAAATTCCAACTTACTTGCATATCTGACAATTAAGTTGTACCTTTGCACCCATGAAAGTATCAATCATAACAGTGGCATACAACAGCGCAGAGACAATAGCCGACACCATCGAGTCCGTTTTGGCTCAAACTTATCGTGACATAGACTATTGGATTATAGATGGTGTATCTAAAGACAACACCATAGACATAGTCAAGGAATATGAAGCTAAATCGGAGGGAAAACTGCACTGGATATCAGAAAAAGACAAGGGCATATACGATGCGATGAACAAAGGAATCGCTCATTGCACCGGTGATGTCATAGGCATTCTCAACTCGGATGACTTCTTCACATCTCATGATGTCATTGAAAAAATGGTGAATGCCTTTGAAGCAAATCCCCATACAGACATCATTTATGGAGATGTACACTTTGTCAAAGAAGACAATCTAAAAAAATGCGTCCGTTATTATTCTGGACGTATTTTTACACCTGCCTTAATTCGTTTTGGTTTCATTGCTCCCCACCCATCCTTCTATATCCGCAAGGAAATTTTTGAGCAATATGGAGTGTATGACCCCAACTATAAGATATCCGCCGACTATGAGTTGATAGCTCGTTTTTGCCACATTCATAGAATTACCAGAAAATACATCCATCTTGATTTTGTTACTATGCGCATAGGCGGAGCTAGCACTAAAAACATAAAAGCTAGGATACTAGGAACAGAGGAAGATTTAATAGCTTGCAAGAAATTAGGTATTTATTCAAACAAGCTAATGATATATTGCAAATATTTTATTAAAAGCATTGAATCTTTATTAATCAGGAAGTAAACAACTACTCTTAAATTGCCGATTGAAAATCATTATCTATCGGCAATTTAAGCAGTAAGCAATAATTGCAACAATCTTTTATGCCTTTATACAATATTAATAATATCATGCCGTTAATAGTATAAATGATATTCGTTAAATTTATCTAATCAAAGCAAATCTATAATGGAACAAGCAACAATTCCTCCATACATAAAGATGAACAAGGATGTAAACAATCCTCGTTTTATCCCAGATGGAATGAATGAATTTGAAAGAAACATCAAGAGAATTGGCGATATGCTCTTGTCAGGAGTCAGCTTGATTATCTTCTCCCCTCTTTTTCTCATCTGCTATATAATGGTAAGAAGAGAAGATGGTGGTCCTGCCATTTTCAAGCAGCTGCGCATCGGTCGATTTGGACGACCTTTTTACATCTACAAGTTTCGTAGCATGAGAGTGGATGCTGAGAAGAATGGTCCACAGCTATTTGGACACAAGAAAGATACCCGCATGACAAAGATTGGTGTTTTTCTTCGTGATCATCACCTCGATGAGTTGCCCCAGCTTTGGAATGTCTTCATCGGAGACATGGCGTTCATCGGTCCTCGTCCGGAGCGCAAGTTCTACATCGACCAAATCATGGAGCATGATGCCCGCTATCCGTATCTCTACCAGATTCGTCCGGGGGTGACATCCTACGCCACACTCTACAATGGATACACCGACACCATGGAGAAGATGCTGCGCCGACTGGAGCTTGACCTCTATTATCTGGAGCATCGGTCATGGTGGTTTGATACGAAGATTCTCGTCAAGACCTTCATCAACATCGTGTTTGGAAAGAAATTCTGAGAAATTTGGCAGAAAGAGAATAGCCGCCAGGAAGAGGATGATGATGCATCCCTTCCTGGCGGCTTATATTTATTACCATTAAAATCCTCCGTATTTTACTTATTTAGCAAGAGCTTGACTTGATCTTGAGACATACCTACCGACTTGGCTATCTCCTCAACACTCATTCCAGAATTTGACAACAAAAGAGCCATTGT
>JABLTS010010174.1_pt1 | contig 17422 bp, 17 predicted proteins | sample 7160081 | NCBI WGS metagenome assembly JABLTS01 (sample SAMN14651231, study PRJNA627086) | human gut metagenome | isolation source: feces | host: Homo sapiens | reverse complement strand
CGACGCCGTGCTCACGGAAGCCGAGGAGGCCATGGCCGCCATCGGCGAGCTGACGGGCGCCTCCATCCGCGAGGACATCACAAACCGCATCTTTGCGCGCTTTTGTGTTGGAAAATAAGGTTGTTAAAGACAGAAAGGACACGGCGTGGATTTTCCACACCGTGTCCTTTTCCATTTTGCTCAGTACTTTTCAGCAAAATGATGTGCGCCTTCTTCACCACGCACAACGCGCAGCACGCCAGCCGCCAACGCCTCCATTTCGATCGCGCCCGGCCGTACAATGACAGGTGCGATGAAAGAGACAAGCTCTTCTACCTTTTTCGTCAGAAGTTTCGAATATGCAATGCCGCCTGTCAGCACGATTGCATCCACTTTGCCGCCAACTGTAACGGCCATCGTACCAACGTCTTTGGCAATCTGATAGGCGAAGGCGTCAAAGACAAGCGCTGCTTTCTCGTCCCCCGCTGCAATCATGGCTTCCACCTCACGGCAATCGTTCGTATTCAGGTGCGCCACAAAACCGCAGTGATTGGCAAACTCATCTTTGAGCGTCTTCTCGGTGTACTTCCCAGAGAAGCAGAGCTTTATGACCGCATTGTTGGCAAACTTGCCCGCGCGCGAAGGCGAGAACGTTCCCTCACCGTTTGACACCATGTCCGTGATCAGGCCATGTTCATGCATGCTGACGCTGCAGCCGCCGCCGAGATGGCACATAATAAAATTGACATCCTCGTACTTTTTGCCCATACTGGCCGCAACCTCGCGCGCCACCGCTTTGGTATTCAACGTATGACATGCTGCAACACGCTTAATGCTCGGCAAGCCGGTAATTTTTGCAACAGGCTTCATTTCGTCCACCATGACGACATCATAATTATAAGCCGGAATACCAAAGTCCTTGACCCATTCATAAGCAATCACCGGAGCAAGGCACATCGGATGCACGGCATTCATCGGTCTGAGGCACTCATCAACCATGTCCTGATCAATCTCGTATGCGCCGCCGTGATATTTCCTGCCAGCCGGACATCCGCGCGCGGCGATGATGTCAATATCGGAAGGCTTCAGCTGGTGCTTGTCAAGATAATCATAGATTGCCGCTTTCCGCATCGGAAGCTGGCTGATGATATCCGGGTACTTGCTGATTTCCGAAGCAGGATGCTCAAGGTTGGTCTCATCGAGCTTCCGCTCATTTTCAAAAAGCGCCAGTTTCGTCGTCGTAGAGCCGGGGTTGATACAAAGGATCTTGTATACTTTTTCGTTTTTGTTCATTTTCATATTCCCTTCTTTATTATGGTGTTATTATTTGCTCTTTCATATGCAACCGAAGAACACATTCCATGTCCGCAATGCAGGATCGTGTCATCCGGCAAAACAAATATTTTCTCGGCAATGACCTGTGCCGCGAGCTGCGGATCGGCCCCGGGCAGATCCATTCGTCCGGTTGTGCCGCGGAGAATGGTATCACCGCAAAACAGGTGACCCGGAAAATAAAGCGACAGTTCCCCCGGTGTGTGTCCCGGCGTCTCGAGTACAGTAAGTGCTTCTTGACCCAGCAGCAGTTTGTCTCCATCGCGCAGAAAAATATCCACTGGAAAATACGCAACAGGCGCAGCTCCCGCAAAATTTGCCGCATTCAGATTTGAATCATAAACAAAGCGCAGATCTTTTTCACTCATGCACACCTGTGCCCCCGTCCTGCAAGCAAGTTCTGCAGTGCACATCGTATGATCGAAATGTCCGTGCGTCAAAACGATATACTTCAGCCTCCACCCAGCAGAGTTCAGCGCTTCAACAATTCTGCCAGCGTCGCCGCCCGGGTCAATGACAAGCGCCTCATGGCTCATCGGATCCGAAAGCAGGTAACAGTTCACGGTCACCGGCTCTGACCTCTGCACAAAACGCCGGATCTGAAGTTTTGCCAATATCTCACCTCCGTTCCGAGCTGTCAACGGCGAAAAATCGCACGCGATTGCTCTTCCCATGCGCGTAAGAATGATGTATCTATTTTGCCAATATCGCAAAATCTATAATACAGATTGTATCAGAGTTATCATATTATTTCAAGAGATAATCCCGACTTTTACCTATGTTACGACGTTTTTGTCTGTTGTGCCAAAAATCCATCCAACTTTTCTGGCAAAGTGCGAAAGCTGCATTTTTCCCAAAAAATCGGGCTTTTTTCTGTCAAGAATCCATATATTCATAATTTGTGATCAAAATACGCGGTTTTTCGGACGACACGTCGGCGTTCGCTGTATAAAAAGGCATGAATTCTCGCACGCAAATTGATATTATTTATATTTTGATTTTATAATACAAATTTCCGCAAAAAAAGTGGTGAGAGCCAGCCAATGCGCCGCTTTTCAAATTCATCATACAGAAACAGTGCGCTTAGCGAGGGCAGTGCGCGGCCACAGGCTTTCCGTGCAGTTGCAAAACACTTTTTAAAAAAGAACTTGAGCAGGTATGCTTTCACACACCTGCTCAAGTCCGCGGCCAAATAATGGCTCACTCCGTTGCCTGCTCGCTCTGCCGGGCCGCGGCACGTTCTATATATTCATTATATATCAGCTTTGCAGAATACAGGTGATAGCCCATGGCATTCTGCGCCATCATCGGGTCACGGCTGCGTAAGGCTTCTACGATCCTATAATGATTGATGTCTCGGATCCTGTCTTCATCGTTGCAGCTTGAAACGATGCCCACGCTGATAATATCCGACAAAATATTACTCACCGCTTCTGTAAGTATCGCAAGCATATCATTGTGCGACAATTTTGCAATCAGCAGATGGAATCCGAAATCTCTTTGCACGCGCTCCTCAATCGGAAGTGCCGGGTCGCACAAGCCTTCCAGGGCGCGTTCCAACTCATCTAGTTCTTCCTCCGTGGCATTCTGCGCCGCCTTTCCGGCAGCCGCCGTTTCCAGCACAATGCGCACATCGAATGCATCCAGATAGTTGATGCCATACGCATTGATCAGGCGGTTGACAACCACAGACAGATCATACGCGCTCGGTTTCGTGATATATGCGCCGCTGCCGACAAGCGTTGTGACAAGATGCCGTTCTCCCAGGATCTTCAGCGCTTCACGTATTACCGTGCGGCTTGCCGCATAACGTTCCGCCAGGGCCTGCTCGGACGGAAGCTTCTGATTGGGGAACGCGCCCGAAACAATATCGTCCTCCATCAGGTTTGCTATGCGTTCATATAGACAATCTTTTTTTGGTGGTTCATAATAAAGCCGCATTTGATCCCTCCGCGCAAAGGCCTGTAGTTATTCAAGCGTCGCCGTTATTCGCTGCCGGTTCATCGACATCGATGATACCACGGATCATCCTGTATGTCACCGGCCGCAGCGCGCCGTTTTCATCCGCAAGATGAAGCGAACGGATGCGCTCTTCCATAACCGCGCGCCCACTTTTCAGATGCACGTACATCATGTGCTCAGCCATATATGAATCATGCTCTTTTATGGCGTTAAGTATTCCCTCGTGCCCAACGGAGCCTTTTCCGCTCTCTTTGCCGATAGCGCGCGAAGTCACAATAATGTCCCGGAAAATAAATCCCATTGCACCGGCAATAAACATCATCATCGTGCTACCGGAAGCGTTGATGATATTCATATGGAACTGATAGTCAGCCTCACGGCGATCGGCAGAACTCAGATCCGGATTATTCGTGCGGACATACAGTTGCTCAAGCTCTGCAAGCTGGCTCTCCGTAATATTCAGCGCCGCCATCGCCGCTGCCGAGGTCTCCAGCGCAATGCGGCAGTCATATGCGTCCAGCACATCCACGTCATACATATTCATAAAGCGCAGGAATACCGCGCTCATATCCTCCACGTCCGGTCGGATGATAAATGCGCCGCTGCCAACAACCGTGTTTATGAGCTTGCGCTCGTTTAAGATCTTCATGGCCTCACGAAGGATTGAGCGGCTAACGCAGTATTTTTCACATAGCGCCTGCTCCGGGGGGAGCTTTTTGTCAAAAGTGCCATTTAGAAGATCGGTCTCAATCGCATCCGCGACCGTCTCATATAAATACACCTTTTTGCCCGTGCCATTTTTGCTTTCCATTTACCTATCTCCGTGCATTTTTTGTCAAATGATTATAGCACTCATACGCGCAGCTGTCAAATATGGCCCGAAAAAGCAGGCGGTCATTTCTGTCCGCCTGCCGAGTCAGCTAGCCGATCATCAGAGGATGATTTCCAGTTCGTCGCCGTTTACAATTCCGGCAGCGTTCCCTTCTTCCGTGTCCACATGCATGAGCAGGCCTTTGCCGCCCTTAACGATCGCAACATTTTGGAACGTGAGCGCTCTGTTGCCCTCAGTGGTCACAGTAACGAAATCACCATACTGCTTGCCCATCTCTGCGAGCGCATCTTTGTCGGCGTGAATGTGTCTCCACGCAAGGATACCGCAGGGCGCAGTGACCTCTCCACACGGACCAACGAGCGTCAGCTCTGCGGCACCGTCAAGCATGCCGGAATTTCGCACGGGCGCGGTGATGCCGAGCTTATAGCAGTCAGTCTTCAAAAGCTCACACTGAATATAGGGACGCAGCGGCCCGAGCACGCGGAATCTGGTCAGTTCCCCCTTCGGGCCGCGCACATCCACAAATTCATTGGAGGCCCAGGGACCACCATTCCCGGCAAGATAGCGGCTAAAGGTCAGGCCCGCTTCGCCGAACAGGGTGTCACAGGCTTCCTGATTCAAATGTACATGATGGTTAGAAAGCATTACCTTGGTTTTCATGCTGATATTTCCTTTCGATTATACGATTTTCATTCTGCTTTTTGGTTCTTGATGTCATCGGGAAAAACCGCAATGGCCTGTGGTTTGACCTTTATCAGGGTCTCGCCAGGTATCACCTTGAGAATCAGGTAGTCGTCTGCCGTTTCCTCAACCCGGGCGAATACGCCGCTGATTGTCACAACCTCATCGCCGGGCTCAAGCGCTGCAATGCGCTCTTGCGTTTTGCGCCCAATCGCCTTCTGCGGGCGGACATACATATAGTAAATAAAGATAAACACGATGGCTACCAGCAGATATGGGGCTATCTTATTCAGAAAATCCATATTTCCTCCTCACGATCACGCCGCATTGATCTGGCCTTTGTCCCGAAAAAGCAGACTAAAAGCAACGATAGCGGCCGTACCAATGAGTGCGGGACCGGCAACACGGTCAAACAGCGTAATGACACCGGTCAGGTGCAGCACGCCAGCTGTAGCCGCACATATCATCGCAGCAATCGCTCCCTTTTTATTTGCCCCCTTCCAGAACAGGCCGACAATCATGGGTGCAAACATAGTTCCAGAAGTAAGCGGTGAAAAGAAGAAAGAGATCTGCAGAATCTGCCGGAAGTTGAGCGCGCACAAGGCGGCAACTGCGGCTACCACGACCATGGAAACGCGCGCAACAAGTTTCGTATGCTTTGGTTCTCTACCACGGCAGAACAGCGCACCATAAATGTCCCGCGAAGCGATGCCCGAAATCGAGCCAAGCAACGAGTCAGCCGATGTCAGGACAGCCATCAGAACTACCGCGATCAGCAGAAATCCAAGCCATCTGGGCATATCGTTCGTAACGATGAGTCCGAACACCGCAACAGAGTCCGCATCCTGATAGCAGCGGTTGGCAACTGCGCCAAGAAGCGCGACAGGAAGTGCCGTCAGCATGAGGACAACGCCAGCAGTAAACGATGCACGTTTCGCCTCACGCTCACTGCGGCAGGACATGAAGCGCATGAAGTACTCATATGTAAACAAATTGCCTATGATCATTGGCCAGAGCGTGTAGAAGAACTTGGATTTGAGTCCCGAAGTCGGGAAAAACGCTTCCGAGGCGACGTCTGCAAAGCTGGCACCGACAGTACCAAGCTTTTTGAGCGAAAAATAGCAGCTCACAAACAGCAAGAGCATAATCATTGCGTACTGGATCATGTCCGTCACCGCAACGCCAATCATGCCCGACCCCATCGCAAGCAGGCACACGACCACGGCGCAAAGGATCACGGAGAAGGTCGTTGAGAAACCGACTGCCGTGCCCATACTCGCAAAACCGATAAACTGCGAAACAAGTACGCAGGTAATCGAGCAAAGGTAAACAACCGCATGATAGCCACGCATAAATTTGCTTTTTCCGTATCGGATCTGGATAAAATCAGGCGGCGTTACGGAATCACCAAACTTCCGGTAGCGCGGGGACACGAACGTGTTCAGGAAGCACGAAAGCGAGGCCGCAAGCAGCGTATACACAGCAGGGTAAAAACCCTGGCCCACGCTTTGCTGCTGCGCCTGCTGCACACCGCCAATAAGCATGCTGCTCCCAAACTGCGTTGCGGCCATGGTAAATGCGACTACAATAAATGGCAGGCCGTCTTTGGGGACAAGGAAGTCTTTGTCGCTTTTTATTTGCTTGGACAAAGCAAACGAAAAAACCACAAGAACCGCAACAATCAATAAAAATACGATTTGCATTGAAAAATACTCTCCTTGCTTCGTGCTGTGATTTTCAGATCATAAACATGCGCGAAGAGAATATACTGGCTCCCGGAACTATTCTCAAAGGGTCGGATAAAAATAAGAATAAATTAGTCGTATTATAGTACGGTTTCGCGCTCCATACAACCGCCCGGCGTTTTACTTCCGGACGGCCATATGGAGCAAACAGAGTGAAAAGAGAGAAAATGCGATATATCAGACCGCGTCGAAGCCCTTTCTAAGCGCCGCGAGGTTGCCTGCGTTAAACTTACCCTTGCCCTTGTCCTCAAAGAACTTGCACATACGCTGCTCGGTATACTCAAGATCAAACAGGCCGAGTTTTTTGATCACAGCGCCCATCATGACCAGGTTCTGGCCCTTGACGTTGTTCGCCTCGGCCGCAAGCTCCACGACATCGATTGCCGTAACGTCCACGCCCTCAGGATAAACATGATTCGCGGGAACAGCGTTCGAGTTTACAAACACCTTTGCGTCAGGCTTGCAGAACTCAAGATAGTCCAGAGACGGCTCGTTCATGGCAATCAGGATGTCCGCCTCCTCCATGACAGGACTGCCAATGCGCTCGCCCGGTTCCTCACCGTATTTCACGGTGCAGTTCGCCTTGCCGCCACGCATAGTCGGCCCATAGGACGGCATCCACACGGTTTCCAGCTCCTTGCCGGCCGCCATGTAAGCAATAATCAGACCGCCGGTCAGGACGCCCTGACCGCCGAAACCTGCAAAAATGATTTCTTTCATGTTAGTTCCCCCTTATCCTCTCGTCTTGAACTCACCGATGGGGTACTCCTCTTCAACAGCGCCCATCAGGCGTTCTTTGCACTGCATGGGAGTCATATGCCAGTTCGTCGGGCAGGCCGACAGAACCTCGACAACAGAGTAGCCCTCGTTGTTGAGCTGTGCCTCAAAGGCATTGCGGATCATGCGCTTGGTCTGATTGATGGTCTTAACATCGTACACAGCACCACGTGCTGCATAAGCGACATGGAACCCCTTGGATTCAGCGACCATCTCGGGGAAATGGAACGGGTTGCCGGTGAGATCGCAGTTTCTGCCCTTGGTGCTGGTCTCAGTCCGCTGGCCGGGAAGCGTGGTCCAGCTCATCTGACCGCCGGTCATGCCAAAGTTGGTGTTGTTAACAACGATCTGGGTGATATTCTCGTTTCTATATGCCGCATTCAGGCTCTCAGCAATACCGATGGTATATCCGTCGCCGTCGCCCTGATAGGTGAATACCAACACATCGGGACGCACTCTCTTGACGCCCTCAGCAGTTGCCGCAGCGCGTCCGTGCGCTGCCTGGAAACGGTCAATCGCCAGCGCCGGAGAGCCGGTGCAGCTGCAGCCAACGCCCATAATGCCGATCTGATTGTTTTCCTGACCAAGCTCTTCGATTACTTCCTCAATGAGACGCAGCACAACACCATGCCCACAGCCGGGGCAAAGTGCATGATTCTTCAGCTTCTCAGGCTGTTTCTTAACTACCGTCATCAGTATCTCTCCTTTACGTCGCCGTTAACGATGGCCTTGTACGCCGCCGTGACTTTCTTCACGCCAGGCACGCCGCAGCTATGCGCATAGCAATAAGTCGGAACATTATAGCCCGCTTTCTTTGCCGCCAGCGCAACATCATCAACCATCTGTCCAAGATCGTTCGTCTCCACGGAGATGAAACGCTTCACATTGGGATTGGCCGCACGCAGCTCCTCGAAGCCCTTCCACGGGAACGGCCACAGAACACGAGGACGCAGCAGACCGACCTTTTCGCCCTCACCGCGCAGCTTCTTGACAACGTCCATGCACACTCTCGCAGGCAGGCCAAACGCAACCAGAACATTCTCTGCGTCATCGGTCTCGTAGCACTCCCAGCTCTGCATTTCTTCGGTCACAGCGGCATACTTGCTGCGCTCGTAGTCAAGAACAGCCTTGCCTGCGCCCTGCGGATACTTCATGCCCTTCGTGCCGGTGCCGTCAAGGCCCCAATCCAGCTCACCTTCTCTTTTCTTGAAAGGCGGCATCACAACGCCCTCCATCATCTGGCCAAGCACGGCTTCAGAGAAGATGGTCACACCGATGCGATACTTCTCGGCAACTTCCCAGGCGTTATAAATGTCATCGACCATTTCCTGAATATTATAGGGAGCGTAGACAATGTTGTGATAATCACCGTGACCGCCGCCCTTGCAATCGCGATTGTAGTCGGCCTGACCGGATTCAAGAGAACCGAGGCCGGTGCCCCAACGCTGGACATTCAGAACGACATACGGGATGGAGTATCTCGCCGCGTAGGACATACCTTCAGCCTTCAGGCTGATGCCCGGGCCGGAGCTCGCGGTCATTGCGCGCGCGCCAGCAGATGCAGCGCCCATGATCATGTTCATTGCGGCCATTTCGTTTTCGGCCTGCACAAAGCGGCGCTCCATGCCAAGTGCGGGGATACGGCTCGAGAGATACTCAAGCGTCTCCGTGGACGGAGTGATCGGATAGCCTGCGAAAAAATCACAGCCTCCGCGCAGGGCGGCTTCCGCCACTGCAACATTACCTTTCATAAGTTCCTTTGCCATTGATTTTCCTCCTCATTCCTCAACCACGGTGTAAACATAGTCCGGGCATACCGTGTAGCAGCTTCCGCAGCCGATACAGGCTGCCTCATCTACGACTGCATAGTTATATCCCGCCGCGTTGAATTCGCCGCTCAGATGCAGCGCCTTCTTGGGGCAGGCATCCACACAGTAGCCGCAGCCCTTGCAGGCCGCCGCATTGATCGTAATCATTCTTTTCATGTGCTTCCTCCTGTTTCAATTAAAACTGACTGTCGTAGTTTTCTTCTACAATCTTCACAAGCGCAGTGACCATATGGTTATACGGAGTAGGAACGCCGTACTTGTCACCAAGTCTCGCGACTGCGCCATTCAGAAAATCGATCTCGGTCTTATGGCGGAGCTTGACATCCTGCGCCGTGGAGGGCAAATGGTTGTACATCTTGCTCTCCGCGGAAATCTTGTTGCCGGTCTGGAGCTTGTCAACAGTAATCCCCATTGCCTTTGCGACGGCGCAAACCTCCATAAACAGCGTGATCTCAACGCCGTGAGCAGCTTCAGTGTTCGTGTACGGGCCGAGAGGCAGGCGGCAGACGGCACACACAGGGTTGCCGGAGCAGTTCTTCGCAAGCTTGAACCAGATCTCGCTGTCAACACGAGATTTCTTGTCGGCGTAGAAGTGCAGGCCGTGCGCGCACATAATGTCGGCAAATTCCTTCATAAAATCATTCGGCTCCTCGAACGCATCCGAGCCAAAGTGTGACTCAGCGGTCTCGCTGGTGAGCGTCTTGACCTTACCGGGTCCGAGGACTGTTCCACCGTAAGGCACAATACCGTAAAGGATCTTTTCCTTCGGGAAAAACTCCTCGAGCACCTCCACATGGCCGAGGCCATTCTGGAGAGAAATAACATATGTATGATCATCAGCCAGGCACATTGCGGCGTTGAGCGCATCGCGAGTATACATGCCCATGACGAGGACGACAATGAGATCGACCTTTTCACCCACCTGGTCTGCCGATGTATAGGCCTTGCACTTCACGGTAAAAGGCGCGTCTTCATTGTTATATATCGTAAGGCCGTCGCGGTTGATCGTATCGACATGCTCCTGCCAGGGGTCGATGAGATAACACTCCGCTCCGCCGAGCGCTGCATAACCGCCGATGAGACTGCCCATGCGGCCGGCGCCCAAAATTGCAATTTTCATATTTACTCCTTTCGCTTTCGTATCCGCGAATGTCCAGTTGCTTCGTGTTTTACAGATACCGGCATACACATTAGAAACATCTGCGTGTATGCGCGATATCCTTTTTCGTCGGACAGTTACCGGAAAAAATTACTTTGTTTCTGCCGCACGCATCGGATCAAGCTCCGCGTGAACCTCTTTCATATAGGCAGGCGTAAGGTTATAGAAGCAGGTAGCAATGACCGCGATGGCAAGGAAAGCGACAGGCCACCAGGTGTAGAGATTGACGAGGCCCTTGGTGAGCGCCGCGGATGCGACGGTCTCGGCACCAACATAACCAGCCTGCTTGAGTGCGAAGTTGCGCAGATAACCGCCGAGGACCTGTGCGAACATAACCGCAGTGAAGTGCAGACTCATCGCAGTACCGGAAGCAACATCCTTGTTGCCGGCCTTTCTGTTCTTGAGCTCAGTAACGTCAACAGCATTCACAAATGCAGTAAACAGCAGCACGGAAGTGCCCTGATAGAAGAACTGGCCGATGGTCATTGCAACGATGAAAAGGATGGTGTTATCACCGACGAGCTGAAGGCTCAGGTGGCACAGGATCTGGATGCCCAGGAAGGTCAGAATCGTCCCCTTGACATTATTGCGGCCGATCGTTGCAAGGATAATGGGGGCAATGATGACGGACGCGATGCCGGCAATGTTGGTTGCGGTCGAGAAAGTCGCATACTGCATCATGTTGCCGGTGATATACTTAAAATAGTACGGTGCAGTAGGAGAAACGATAAATGTACGGAAGAATACGCCAAGGCCAATAACAAACGGAATGAGAATGTTCTTATCCGTGAAAATCTGCTTGATCATCTTGCCAAGGCCGACGGTGTTCTTCTTGACTTTCTCCCCTGCAGCCTTCGCCACATCGGCGCCGCGGACACGGTCGGGGCGGATGGACTTCTTCACGCCGAGCGCCGAGATCCAGTAGACAGCAATGGTGATGATGACACTGATGACGACTGCCCAGAAGAAGCCCTGCGCATCTTCCGTCTTGCCATCGGCGGACATCTTGACCATGATGACAGGAACGATAATGCCGGTCAGCAAGCGGCCAACGTTCGAGGCGGTGTTAATGCCGGCCGCGAGGAAGCCAGTCTCATTGGAGTTCATGGATAGAGACGGGATCGCGCTGCGATAGCCGTTCTGGAGCAGAACAGGCAGGAAGTAGAAGATGGCAAACAGCACGATGATCAGCGTGGGGCTGCCGCCCTTCCATGCGAGCAGTGCCATAAGGATATACAGGCCGCCGAGCAGGACGGGCATTCCGAGAATCCACGGAGTGTGCTTGTCTCTGGCCTTGAACGGATCGCTGTCGATAATCATGCCGGAAATTGGGGTAAAGATTGCCTTGCAGATATTGACAATTGTAATCAGTGTTGCAGTAAGGGTAGTGCTGAAGTGGCACAGTTCAGTCAGAAAGAAGTTCTGAAAGTTCTTAAAGAACTCATACAGCATTTCATAGCCAACGTTGCCTACGCAATAGGCAGTGAGCCATGCCGTTCTGGAAGCTCTGGCCCCAGATTTTTTATTTTCGCCCATTTGTTTCCCTCCTATTTTCATTCTCACATGTTAAATCTGTCCGACAGATTTGAATTAAACGTATCACGCTTTTGTCAAATACGCAAGCATTTTCTTGCAGTTTCAAAAAGATTGGCATTTGCTCCAAAAATCATACAGATTTTTGCGCAATGTTCACTATTTGTTAATTTTATGTCGATAGAATTGACGCTATTTTATCGATTTCAGGCTATTTTTTAAACTTTTCAAGCTGATTAAGCCAGAGTTTTGTGCGTTTTACTCATTCGAACCCATCCTAAATCTCAGGCGCGAAATCATAAATCATACAGATTTTTAGAATTGTTCTATCATTCACGACCGTTTTGACCGTAGTTCCAGCCTGCTTCTACACCATGTCCGCCTGTATAACAACTTTGCAGCAACAAAAGCTCCACTTAAAATGTCAGACAAGTTTACGGTTTTTGGAAACGTTAAAACGCACCTGATATTGCACCATCGTGATATCAGGTGTGATTCTTTTCTATGTCTTTTCCAAACCGGACATCATAAAAGCCCGGTTCTGCTTTGTACAGAACCGGGCTTTCCCCACTATTCTTGACTACTCTTTTTGTTTTCTGCCATCTAGAAGCTGTCTCTTTCCAATGCAGTTTCAGCGGAACACGATGCCGTTGCGCTCCGACGCGCGCAGGAGCACAGCGCCGAGCAGCAGCGCAAACCCCTCATAGATGCCCATCGTCAGCCAGACGGCGCTGCCGCCGAAGATGGCCGGCACAGCAAAAATGACCACACTGTCGAACAGGAAGCTGCGGCATACATTCAGGATGACCGCCTGTTTCGTGCGCTTTGTCGAATACAGGTAGGCCGATATGAGCGTATTCACGCTCATGATGATAAAGCCCCAGGCGTAGCGCGGCATGTACTGCACCGTACAGGCAAGCGTCAGCGCATCGGCGCCGAACATTTTGCAGATCGGCCCGCCGACGAACAGCAGCACCACATTGATGAGCGCGCTGCCGATCAGGTCAATGAGCACGCCTGCGCGAAAAAACCACCGGAGCTCCTGCGCATCCTTGGCACCGTAGCTCTGGCCGAGCAGCGGCTGCAGGCCGCTCGAGACGCCGATGAAGATGGCCGCAGAAAACGACGCCACATAGCAGATGATCGAGTAGGCATTCACGGCCATGTCGCCGAGGCGGGCAAGCAGGACGTAGTTCGTGCACAGCGTCGCCACCGGGACGGCAAACTGCGCAATGGCCTCCGGCGTGCCGCGCAGGAGCAGCTTGCGCGCAAGCTTGCCTGAAAAATGAAACCGGCTCACCCGCAGCTGGCCGCGGCGCAGAATGAAGTGCGATGACACGATCAGCATGCCGCACGTCTGCGAGATGCCGGTCGCGATGGCCGCGCCCATAAGTCCCTTTTGCAGCGGGAACACGAACAGCCAGTCGAGGAAGATGTTGATGACCGTCGCGATCGTGGAGCCCACGCTTACGAGCACGGGCGAACCGTCGTTGCGGCAGTAGTTGTTCATGAACGTCATCAGCCCCGACGGCACCGCGAAAAGCGAATACCAGAACAGATAGTCGCACACGAGCTGATGATAGGTCTCGTTCGCGCCGAGCAGCGTCGCGATCTGGGACGTCAGGCACGTGCCGATGAGCGTCATGACGAGCGCGGCCGTCAACGTACCGGCAAGCGAGTGCATGAACGCCTGATTGGCACCGGCGATGTCCCCGCGGCCGATGCGCACGGCCGAGACCGTCACACCGCCCACGACCGTGAGCATGATGATGGCGTTGAGCACCATCACGAACGGCCAGACCAGATTGACCGCGCCGAGCGCGTCCGTGCCAACGCCCTGGCCGACAAAAATGCCGTCAATGATCGTAAAGAGAAAATAAGCGCAGTTGCCGAGGATCGTCGGCACGACGTACTGCGTGAGCTTTTTCATTCTGCTGTCCATGGGCCCCTCCGAGCGCAATTTGCCGCCAAACGCACAGACTTCCGGCCGTACGGCACACGCACGGTGCGTCCCGGTCGGAAATACATCCTTATTATAGTGGCTTGTCAAGCATCTGTCAAGCGAGCCGTCATCTTCCGCAGGCTCGTCAGAAACCGCTTGAAAGCCTAGTAATCATATGTTATTATTGTAGTATGTTGAAAAAGGGGGACTACCCATGAAAATATCCACAAAGGGGCGGTACGCCCTGCGCATGATGCTCGACCTGGCAGCACATCAGGGCGATGGCTATGTCGCGCTCAAGGACATCGCGCAGCGGCAGGAGATCTCGAAAAAATATCTGGAACAGATCGTGCCCATGCTGGGCAAATCCGACATTCTGCGCACCACGCGCGGCTATCAGGGCGGCTACCGGCTGGCCCGCGCACCAAAGGACTATACCGTCGGCGAGATCCTGCGTCTGACCGAGGGCGGGCTCGCGCCCGTCGCCTGTCTCGAACAACACCCGAACGCTTGCCCGCGCTGCGGAGAGTGCGCCACCCTGCCCATGTGGGAGGGGCTGGAGCGGGTCATCCGCAATTATCTCGATGGCATCACGCTGCAGGATCTGCTCGAGCAGCAGACGGCGCGCGCCGCGAACGACTACGTCATCTGAAAACAGCACTTTGCACAAAAACCTCCGGCAGTTCAAACTGCCGGAGGTTTTTCGCTCTGGTGATCCCGGTCACTGCTGCTGCGCATCGCTGTAGAGCGAGAACGCTCCGTTCGCGACGCTGTCGAGCATATCAACGGTGAACGCCTGCGCGCGCTCCGCGTCCCGGTCAAGCAGCGCACAGTAGAGCTCGAGCTTGTTCTGGTACAGGCGGTTGCCGCCGTAGCGCCGGCTGTACAGGCTCCAGAAATGCAGCCCGTAGGTATGGATAGAGTTATACAGCAGCGGTAAAAATGCGTTGCGCGACAGCACGCTCAGCGCATGGTGGAACTGAAACGTCGCCTCAGCGCGCTCCTCATCTGTCCTTCCGCTCTTGATCGCATCGAGCAGCGGCGCAAGCCCATCGAGCTCCTCCTGCGTGGCGCGCTCGACCACAAGCTTCACGCACAGGCATTCGTTGGCGCCGCGCACCTCCAGCAGGGAGCGCACCTCATCGTCACGCATGACGCCGCCGTTATAGTTCAAAAGCGCCGTGAGCGTGTCGAGCGAGCCGCTCTTGCGGTAATCGCTGACGTAGACGCCCTGCCGCGTGACGATCTCCACAAACCCCATTTTTTCAAGCTCGACCAGGCCGGCCGAGATCACCGGACGGCTCACGCCCATGCGCGCGCTCATCTCGCGCGCCGGCGGCAGCTGGTCACCGGGAACAAGCTCCCCGGAAATGATCATGGCCTCGATCTTCTGCACGAATTGATCCGTGAGTGATACTGCCTCGATCCTATCGAATCCCATCATATTCACCTCTGAATGGACTGAAACGCGCTTGGTATTACCACGTGCCCTTTGGTATGAAAATATCATCATTTTGACGAACTGTCAAGGAAGAAAGTCGGCAATTTTCCGAAAATGTTAAAATTGAAACACATATCGTTGATTTTTTGTGCCTACTGCTATATGATAATACTGAAATCTGGTAATACCACGTCCAGAAACACAAACATCAGGAAGGAAGGGGAAACATTTGAAAGATCTGAAGCATCTGATCTACTTTGAAAACCTTCTGGAAGACGCCAACAACGAGTTGGTTCGGCAGGCTCAGGCGGACGGCAACATCGTCCTCGGCTACACCTGCTATCACATTCCGGAGGTCCTCCTCAACGTAGACAACTGCATCTCTGTGCGACTCAGAGCTCCCAAGACCGGTTCGCTGGATATCTCGACGTACTACATGTCCAACTATACCTGTGACTACGCACGTGCGCTCGTCGAGCGTGCAATCGAGGGTGGCTACCAGTTCCTGGATGCGATGATCGGCGTGGACGCCTGCTCGGCCATGAACCGCTCCATGGAGCACTTCGAGGTCCTGAAGGTCAACAGCAAGGAGAAATTCTTTGTCACGCATACCGACATGCCGCTCAAGGTGACCGATTACTACATCGACGCCTACACCACGCAGATGCGCGAGCACGTGCTCAACCGTCTGACCGAGACCTTCGGCGTTGACACCTCCGACGAGGCGCTGCGCAAGGCGGTCGCCGAGCACAACGAGGTCTGCGAGATCATCAGCGAGATCGCTGAGATGCGCAAGCTCGATAACCCGATCATCACGGGCTATGAGTTCCACATCCTCAACCTTGTGAGCTATACCTGCCCCAAGGCGCTCATCCTGCCCTACCTGCGCGAGACGCTCGCCGAGCTCAAAAAGCGCAAGCCGGACGCCAAGAATCCGTACCGCGCCCGCGTGGCCATCGTCGGCAGCGAAATCGACGATCCGAGCCTGACAAAGCTCATCGAGGGCTGCGGCGCACTCATCGTGTCCGACCGTTTCTGCTTCGGCAGCACGCCGGGCCGCGAGGTCATCAAGCTCAACGACGAGGAAGACGTCCTGCGTCAGATCTGCCGCCACTACATGCAGACCAGCGAGTGCGCTCGTTACATCTCCGACGAGAAGGTGCACCAGCGCCGCGAGACGGCTGACCGTCTGGCGCGCGAGTACAAGGCGGACGGCATCATCTATGAGCAGATGAAGTACTGCGACTACTGGGGCTTCGAGCGTGCCCTGGCGAGCTACGTGCTCAACACCGAGTACGGCTGGCCGGTCCTGAGTATCGACCGTGTGTATAACAACGGCTACTCGGGTCAGCTCCGCACGCGCGTTCAGGCGTTCGTGGAGAGCCTGGAGATCAAGAAGATCCAGAGAGAAAGGGGTGCCAAGTAATGGGCAAGGTGAAATATCCCAATCCGAAATTCTTCAAAGCGAAAGACAATATGGACTGGGCTGCTCAGGCAGAGAACCTGAAACTGGTCGGCGGCATCTTCTGGGACATGTTCAAGGAGACCGACTGGAAAAAGTTCGGTGAGGGCTGGAAGAACATCCTCATTTCCGACCGTGACCGTATCAAAGAAGAGTACAAGTCCTTTGCGGCTGCCTCTATGAAGGACAAGATCGACCTCATCCTCAACGGTGAGCGTCACCTCGGCCGCCTGTATCGCGACGGCGCCATGTGCACCGTGCGTCGTGAGTGGCGCGGCATCAAGGACACGGTCTATGACTTCTATGAATGGGCTCGTCTGTGGGTCATGCTGCTCATGTCCTTCTCCAAGGATCTGATCCCGGCTATGAACCAGACGCTGTACTATCGCTGGATGGTGTCTTACTTCTGCTGCCACAGCTTCATGGATAAGAACATCCTCGGCCTGCGCGGCTCCAACCTGCGCATGAGCCACGAGCTCACCTACTGCATCTACCGCTACGTCGCTGAGAACCTTGTCATTCTTGCCAAGGGCGACAGACGCAACGGCAACAGCGAGGAGCTCAACAGCAAGCTCGTTCTGATCGACGAGATGACCATGGCGCAGATCATGGCCGGCTTCCCGACCCTGTACGGCATCCCGCATCAACTGCTGCCGGTGTTCCTGGTCTCCGAGATCGACCAGCTCACCTGCATCCCGTACATCGACGCCGTCGAGTCCTTCGGTCTCCCGGCCGATACCTGCCCGGT
>JABLTS010100806.1_pt1 | contig 17622 bp, 18 predicted proteins | sample 7160081 | NCBI WGS metagenome assembly JABLTS01 (sample SAMN14651231, study PRJNA627086) | human gut metagenome | isolation source: feces | host: Homo sapiens | reverse complement strand
GTGGCATCCAGAAAAGATATGGATTATATTGTCACAAGAAATATAAAAGATTATCAGGCAGGTGGAACAAAGATAATTCTGCCAGATGATTTTGTTAAACTTGTTGAAGAGGAATAATTTTTACCACCAAATCGTCAAATACCGATTTTGTGAAACTCTTTCTATGCTCCATCCTCTGCCTTATTGCAGTCGATTCGTAAAAGCATATTATCATTAGAACGTGAAACACATTACAGCCTCCTGCCGCATTTGGGACAGAATTCAAAGTCCTCTGTAGTTGTATATCCACAATTGCTGCATCTTTTTATTGTGTTTCCCCTTCCATTTTCAAAGCCGTAACCATACTGCGGGTTTACACGCTGCAAATGCTGTGGCAATATCTCCACGTCCTCGCCCCTTGCTATCCTGCGTCCTATTTCCGGATCAAGCTCGTAAAGCGCATTACAGCATGTGGTCTGCACATAGTAGTGCCTGTTCCATTTAAAACACGGAATGAAAAACAGTGACAGCACCATGTATGTCATATACACCTGATACCTGCCATACCTGCCACATTCATCGCAGGTAATGACCTGATTGAAGTCAAAGTCCTTCCTGCCGTCCGTTATTCCCATCATAAAAAACATATATGATGCCTCCGTTTATCTGTGCCATAGTCCCCAGAAGTCTCCAAGCGATTCTCTCGTATGAAATCCCCGTTCATCCTCAACCACCGGTATTGATTTGGCATCCATTTTCTCTATATTTACATAAGTGCCCTGACTCACCATTGCAAATACCCTGTCTATCTGCTCCTCTGTGCCCTGTATTTCCATAAATACCGAGCCGTCAGGGTCATTTCTCACCCAGCCTGTTGCGCCAACGCTTTCAGCCGCATGCTCTGTTCTGTAGCGGAAACCTACCCCCTGCACAGAGCCGTACACTCTTATCTGCTTTCTGATGATTTTGCTGTCGTAATCACTCATATGCACTCACTTCCCTGATACACATTATTTTCAGTCTACAATAGCCCTGCAAACAGCCGCATAATTGACTGTCCCAGCCTTCGTCTTGCACTTCTTCCGGTCCTGTACTTCTCCGTCACCTCCGCTGACTCAGTGAAAAGCCTGATAAAATCATCCCTGATTTCATGCACCACTTCGCAATCCGCCATAAAACAGCCATTTTCAAAATGGTGATAAAGGCTTCTGTAGTCAAGATTTATGGTACCGCAGGTTGCCATTATATCATCTGCCACACTCATCTTTGCATGGCAAAAGCCCGGTGTCCACTCAAAAATCCTCACACCATGCTTCACAAGCTGGTTGTAGAAGGAGCGTGTCACGCTGTATATTGGTTTCTTATCAGGTATGCCCGGCGTGATGATGCGCACGTCAACTCCACGCTTGGCGGCAAGTGTCAGCGCATGGCTCATCTCATCGGTAATGATAAGGTAAGGAGTGATAAACCAGCAATAACGCTGTGCCTTGTTTGCCATGCTGATATAGACATCCTCCCCCACCTGCTCGTTATCAAGAGGGCTGTCTGCATATGGCTGGATAAATCCACTCTGTTTTGCCTCATAATCATAGTGCAGCAGATATTGCGATACATCCACCTCGCGCGGCACCTTGCGCTCTGATGCATTCCACATCTCGAGAAATGCGATGGTAAACGACTTGACGGCATCTCCCTCGAGCCTGATTCCCGTATCCTTCCAGATTCCGTATGGGTGTGTCACGTTGAAGTACTCATTTGCCAGATTATAGCCGCCGGTATATGCGATTTTTCCATCAATTACCGTGATTTTTCTATGGTCACGATTGTTTAAAAACATGTTAAAGGCAGGTGCAACCGGGTTGAACACCCTGCATTTGATGCCAAGCTTCTGCATCTTTTCCGAGAAATCCCTGTCTATGAAAAAGATTGAGCCCATATCATCATAAAACACTCTGACCTCGACTCCTGCCTGCACGCGCTCCATGAGCACCTTTTGGATACGGTGCCACGATTCCTTGTCCTCTATGGCGTGATACTCCATGAAAATAAATTTCTTTGCCTTTGATAAATCGCTAAGCTGCGCTTCGAGTCCCTTTGACGCCTGATCATAATATGTCACATCCGTGTTCTGATATACCGGATATAATGCATTTTTTGCCAGGTATGTTGAAATTCCCGCTGCCTGTGGCACCTTTTCATACATATCGGATAGTATGTCTGCGTTTTCAGGCAGACATGGAAGAAGCATGGAATCCACCTCTTCAAACCGTGCACGCATCTTATTCGGTGCGCCGTTTAGTCCGACTAACAGGTAAAGTGACACTCCCATTATCGGAAATGCCAGTATCAGTATAATCCACGGTGTAGTCATGGATGCGGTCTGCTCACGATTGTACAGTCCGAGCACAAGTATGATTGCCAGGACGCTTGTGGTCGTGTTTATTGCTGCCGCATATTCATTTAGCCTTGTAAACATATATACCATGAAAACTGCCTGCAATAATATCGCAAGCACTGAAAAAAACATTCTCTTTAAACCATTCTGTGTTTTTTTAGTTCCCTCGTAGGTTTTTTCCTTCATCTGTTATGCCTCCATTATCTTACTGTCTGTAATACCAAACCTCTCCATACATTTTTAGCCACCTTCTTATTTAAGAAGCCATTCAATTTCATCTTTATAAGGAGGAATAGTCTTCTTCGCAGAGCCCTCCTCACAAAGCCATGGTGTTTCCAGAATCTTTGGTACATTTGCAAAGGTCTCATCATGCACCAGGCGGTGCAGTGTATCATAGCCGATGGTTCCCTTGCCTATATTTGCATGCCTGTCCTTGTGTGCTCCGAGAGGATTTAAGCTGTCATTCACATGAAATACCGCTATCTGCTCAAGCCCTATCACCCTGTCAAACTCTGCAAAAACCTCATCATAATGGTTCACAATATCGTATCCTGCATCATTTACATGGCACGTATCAAAGCAGACACGCAGCCTTTCTTTCCTGTCCACTCCATCATAGATTGCCTTAAGCTCCTCAAAGGAACGGCCTATTTCACTGCCCTTTCCTGCCATCGTCTCAAGTGCGATAAACACATCGTCATCATTCTGATTGAGTACTGTGTTAAGTCCCTTTACAATCTGTGCGATTCCAGCCTGCTCACCGGCATTTACATGACTTCCCGGATGAAGCACCAGTATGCGGCTCTTCATTGCCGCGGTCCTTACTATCTCCTTTTCCAGAAACTCCACTGCCAGCTCGTATGTCTCAGGCTTTACGGTGTTTGCCAGATTTATGATGTATGGCGCGTGGACCACTATCTCATTTATCCCATGCTCATGTGCATATTCCCAGCCTGCGTCTATGTTGAGCTCAAAGATTTCCTTTCTTCTCGTGTTCTGTGGTGCCCCGGTGTAGAGCATAAACACATTCGCGCCGTATGATGCTGCTTCCCTGGCTGATGCCAGAAACATATCTTTTCCTGCCATGCCTACGTGACAGCCTAATTTTATATCACTCATATTTTTCCTCTGTTTCATTGAATCTATATATCTATTATTTCTACTATAACACTACATCCCTGATAACTCTATCTAAATATTCTAAATTTTTACTAAACATAGCAAAAACCATTGACATAGTATTAAGAACTACATATACTATTCTCTGCAACCACATATATTAATGGCATATAATTGTAATGTATGTGATGCATAACTACAGTTAACCAATTATTATAGAAATACGAGGGTAAATATGTTTGAAATAATTGTTGACTCTGCGGCAAACATTCCTGCAGAGCTATGTAAAAAATATAAAATCAAGGTGCTATCATTTGTAAACCTTGTCAACGGAAAGGAAATGACCTGCTTTGAGCCTGACCTCACACCGGAACAGGAGCGGGCAAAGGGTAAGGAATACTATGATGCGATAAGAGAAGGTGCCGAGGTAAAGACCGGACTTATCAGCAGCGGAATCTTTGAGGATACTTTCAGGGAAATCATTGAAGCTGACAAGGATATCCTGTATTTCTCCCTCAGTAAAAACATAAGCGGCAACTACAACTCAGCCCGTGTCGCAGCCGATGCTGTCCTTGATGATTGCAATAACGGCAGAAAAATACGCCTGGTGGATTCATTAAATGCTTCCCTCGGACAGGGACTTCTCGCAATATACGCCAGTGAAATGCGTGAGAAGGGCATGAGCTTTGATGAGGTGGCTGACACTATAGAGACCTATCCTGCCAGATTAAACGGTGTGTTTACCGTGGGCAATTTAAAGTATATTGCAAGAACCGGCAGATTAAGCGGAACCACCGCTTTGGTTGGCAACATGCTAAGTATCAAGCCTATCCTAAGGGGCAGCAAGGACGGATATATTGTACAGTTCAGAAAATGTCGTGGCCGAAAAGCCGTATTAAATGAGCTTGTCAATCTGTTATGCGACAACATTACAGACCCTGAAAATCAGATTATCGGAGTGGCACATGCTGACGCATATGAGGATTCGCTCTATGTGATTGAACAGATTAAAAAGCGCATAAAGGTGCGCGATGTGATAAATACCACCTATGATTTCTGCACCGGAAGCCATGTTGGTCCGGAATCTTTAGCAGTATTTTTCATGGGAAAGGACAGAGAATTGGGAGCCTGATATCAGGCTCCCTTTTCACTTCTTTTATTCATCATCCTCACATAAAAAAGTCCCAGAACTCGCTTATTAAGCGGATTCTGAGACTTTTGATTTCTATTAATTGCAACTTCTATCTCATTTTAAGCTGCAGCTTTCTTGCTTTCTGATTTCTCACAGAGCTTCTTCACACCCTGAATTGCAACAAGTACACCAAGGATGAGCAGTAATACTGCAAATATAAGCTGTAATGAATTTCCAAGGTCAAGTCCTACAGAGAATAATGCCTTTGTAAGCTTGTAGATTGTCATGCCAAGTGCAGTAAATGTAACTGCCATCATGAATACCATTGGAATCCAGAGCATGCAGCCCTGACGCTTTGTCTTCTTTAAGAATACTGCGCAGGCAACAAGTGCAAGTACTGATAAGAGCTGGTTAGCTGAACCAAACAGTGGCCATATCTCTGCATAGCCTACCTTTGTAAGCAGGAATGCAAGTACCAGTGTGATGATTGTTGCAAAGTATTTGTTTGTCATCAGCTTGACAAATGGACTCATATTGTCATCATCTGTGTCTGAATCAAGCCAGAACTCCTGGAATGACAGACGTCCGACTCTGGCTACTGAATCAAGTGATGTCAGAGCGAAGGCTGATACAGCAAGGTTAATCAGTGTGAACACAAGTGAGTGTGGTAAACCGAGTACTGACAGGAAGTTTGCGATAGCTCCTGCGAAAATCTGTGGCTGTGTTGTAAGTCCCTGAGCTGCTGCCTCTCCCTTACCGAATGATGCTACTGCGATAAGTGCAAGGATTGCAAGCATACTCTCCATAAGCATGGCACCGAATGAAACAGGAAGCATGTTCTTCTCATTCTTTATCTGCTTAGATGCAGTACCTGATGATACAAGTGAATGGAAACCTGAAACTGCACCACAGGCGATTGTTACGAATAAGATTGGGAACAGATACTGTGGGTTTCCGTTTGCATCAGGGATTGCAAATGCTGTGAAAGCATCAAGGTTACAAGCAGGATTTGCAACAAATACACCGATTACCGCACCTACGATCATGAAGATTAACAGGTAGCTGTTAAGGTAATCACGTGGCTGAAGCAGTGCCCATACAGGTGTAACACTGGCTATAAGTATATATGCAAATATAATTATGTGCCATACGCTAAGGTTTAAATACATTGGGAAATTGAGTCCCAGTGCTATAGCTACTATAAGTAATACGATTGCAACAAGTGTGTTAATCCATTTGTTGAACTTAGAATATTTAAGGAAGAAACCAAGTGCAACTGCCTCTATGATGAAAAGCATTGATGTAGTTGCAACTGCTCCGTTGGCTACAACCTTTGTAACCTCACCTGCTTTATCAGTAGCAAAGCCATTGAAGGTTCCGGCTACGACATCTGCGAAGGCTGCAACAACAAGTATACAGAACAGCCAGCAGAATAACAGGAATAATTTCTTTCCTAATTTACCGATGTACTCCTCGATGATGTAACCGATTGTACGACCCTTGTTCTTAACTGAAGCGTACATAGATGCAAAGTCCTGAACAGCTCCAAAGAATACACCACCAATTAATATCCAAAGCAGAACCGGAAGCCATCCGAAAATAGCTGCCTGAATTGGTCCGTTGATTGGGCCTGCACCTGCTATAGATGCAAACTGATGTCCGAATACTACATTGGTATCGGCCGGTACATAGTCTACTCCGTCCTCCATCTCGTAGGCAGGAGTCTTGGCATTTGGATCAATGCCCCATTTGTTTTGCAGATAACGGCCATATAATAAGTATGCTCCACCGAGCACAACAATGGCTATTACCATCATTAAGATTCCACTCATATTATTACCTCTTTCTTTTGTTTATCTTAATTTTATTTGTATATTATATTTACTCTTTTTTTAGCAAATTTCAATAAATATTTTATACATAATTTATTTTTTATTTCTATAATTTTTGTTTAATTTACCAATCGGTTATAATAGGTATTCATTCTCTTTATGCTGTCTTTGTCTCAGCGGCTTCTTCTGCCTTTTTAGCAGCCATTTTGTCCTTTAATGCAAAGGCTCCGGCAAGCAGTGTGCCTGAGATTGAATGCCATGTACATGACACTGCACAGATGATGGCTGATTCAGGTGTTGAAGCAAACTGTGCTGTAGTGGTAGCAAGGTTTGTGGCAAGACCTGCATTCTGCATACCAACCTCGATAGAGATGGTTCTCTTCTTGGCTGTGTTCATGCCTACCAGCTTTCCTGCACCGTATCCAAGCAGATATCCAAGTCCGTTATGTAACAGAACTGCCGCAAAAATTACTACTCCTGATGTAAAGAACTTTGAGCCCTGTGATGATACAACACCACCTACAACGAATGCCAGGCCAAGCACCGCAATACCCGGCATGACCTTCTGAGCCTCGGCAAATGCCTTTTTCTTTCCAAGCAGGTAGTTGAGTAAAAATCCAACCGCTACAGGAAAGATTACAGTCTCAATGATTGACACAAACATCGGAAGCGCCTTGATTGAGACATGTGTTCCGCTTGCAAGAAATGATACCAGAAGCGGTGTCATAAATGGTGAGAGCAATGTGGAAACTGTTGTCATTCCAACTGAGAATGACACATCACCACCGCAGAGGTATGACATAATGTTTGAAGAAACACCACCGGGACAGCAGCCTACGAGGATAAGTCCAAGTGCGATTCCGTCAGGCAGATTCAATGCCTTTGAGATACCAAATGCGAGAAACGGCATGATAAGATACTGTGCGATTGCACCTACACATATATCAAATGGTCTCTGTGCAAGTATCTTGAAATCCTGTGTCGTAAGTGTAAGTCCCATACTAAACATGATGATTCCGATAATGATTGACTGACATGTGAACTTGTTGGATACCGGATCCACAAACAGCATCTGATTTACCCAGGCCATCAGATTCGGAACCAGAAATGTGACTACGGCGATTGCTATGACAACTATCGATGTGTAGTCTGATAAAAATTTACTTACTTTTTGTAATGCTTTCATTGTAAGCCTCCTTAACATTTTTCTGCTCACTAAAACTCTTTTATGGAATTAAAAAATCCCTTTCCAGATTGACATAATCTGAAAAGGGACGAAATAATCCGCGTTACCACCCTGATTCCACAGTGTATTACTGTGACACTCTGCATACCAGCATATGCTTTCCATATAACGGTGGACACCGGCGAGGTTTACAGACACACTTAATGCTTTCAGCCCGCTTCTTAGAGAGGATATTCCAATCTGATCATTGCCTGTTCGCACCGCCCACAGGCTCTCTGAAAATAAATACAAATCGGACCTTGTTCTCATCAACGAATTTTGGTGAACATATTTATTTAAATCTTGTTTTGTATTATAGCCCTCTGACACTATATGTCAAGAGAATGATACAAATTTGTACTATAACATTTATTTATAGTTTTTATTCATGTGCTTTATTCTTATTATTTATTCGTAATCTTTGTTGTTATACTCATCATTCCATGACTGCTGTTGTGATGTACCGTAGGAATTTTGAGCATCCCCGCCCTGTGCTGTGCCATACGGATTCTGACCATACTGCTGGTTTGCTCCGTTTCCGTACATGTTCTGGCCGTACTGCTGATTTGTGCCATTTCCGTACATGTTCTGGCCATACTGCTGATTTGCCCCGTTTCCGTACATGTTCTGGCCGTACTGCTGGTTTGCTCCGTTTCCGTACACGTTCTGACCGTACTGCTGGTTTGCTCCGTTTCCGTACATGTTCTGACCATACTGCTGACCATATCCGTTTGAACCGTATGGATTATAGTAGTTATTATTACTATTGTATCCATCTCCCACATAAACAATGTTTTTGTTGAAGGCAATAATACAGATAAAAATCACATTGAGGAATATAAGTCCGCAGGCAAATCCTGCTCCCTTGCCAAACGCATGTGCCAGTCCGACACAGCAGAGGATATTCATAACCAATGCCGCAATCATTGCTGCAATAATCAGAATAACCGCAAATATCAGCATTCCCATGTGAGCCCCGATACGGTTTCCGGCATATCCATAGGTAGAATCATAATACGACCCCATATAACTGGATGTCATAACGGAAAGTCCTGAGGCAATAATCTCATACATCAATAAAATACATCCTGCTATACTTGCGATACTTGCCACAAGATATCCCCAGAACAGCTTCTGTTTCCCTGCAATCCTGAATTTTACATATGAGCTGTAAAACGGTACAATGGCCGCCCAGCCGTGCTCTCCTGCCTTTGCATACATAATCCATGATGCAACAATTGTCAGTACCATAACTGCCAGATTGATAAACGACTTAAAGCCGTCAATCATACTCATAATAGTATAATATGTGCTATATGTGCTCATTTTTTCTCCCTTTCATAACCAAAGTTTGTTTGTTATTCAAAGTATACATCACCACCGGTCAGAGTGCAATAATTAAAAAGCTTTTGGAGCTTGTATAATTCACTCATTTTAAGATTCTAACAATACTCCTTTATATATTCACCAAAATATGGAAGTGCAAGTGAGATATAGCCCTGTCTGGAATTTAATATACCTCTTTTTATAAGACGATCCCTGTACATAGAGTAGCTTCCTGACTTCTCTCCCATAAGCTTAAGCACTTCTTCACGCTTGTATTCTTCCTTTTCTGTCAAAAGTCCTGCAAGAAACCTGTCCATTTCAGTCATCTCTTCCCATATTTTTTCATAAGAATATGCAAACAATTCAGCTTTGAGTTTTGGTAAAATATCTTCTAACAACTCATCCAACTTTTTCTTAAAATACAACACTCCCAATTCCTGAAATGCATATGCGTATCCTTTTGTAATTTTCGCCATTTCACGAGCCTCATTACTGTCAATATCCAGCTTGCTCTTATACATTTCAGTCATTCGTATCATATTAAGAGGCTCCGTTTTAACTGTTGCCGCTCTTCTGAAAAATGTAAGATTTTTGACATTGCTCAATTCCTGTATATTTTCATACAAGCCTGTACACACAAAATAAACCGGATACCCTGCTCTGAGCCATCTGCCATATTCAGACGCAAATTTTATCATCTCTTCGGACTTTGAAACCTCATCTATTCCTATAAGTATCTTCTTCCCCTTTTTCTGTGCAGCCTGTATCATTGTCTCAACTTCTACACCGATATCAAAGAAATTATTATTGTTTTCTGCCGTATAGCCGATTCCACCACCTGTTCCCATCACTGTTGCAGAGAGGTTTATCCCTGTTGTTTTCTTATCCTGTGAACCAAAACCGGCCTTTACAAGCATTGCCGCTATCTGTCCCAGTATATCTCTTGCAGGATTTACATCAAAAACAAGCCAGTTTATATATCTGCTTTCATTGGTTCTTAATTCTTCCTCCACCTTTGCAAGTATAACGGTTTTACCGGAGCCTCTGACACCGGTTATCTTATATACCGACTCCGACGGATTATCGTAAATAAAGTTTTCCAGTATCTCCTCTGTTTTCTCTGTATGGATATATGTGTATTCCGGAGTCTTACTGAAGGTTGTAGTAAATGGATTCTGCATAAATTCACCTCAATTTATTATATGAAATTCAAAACTATTTATATTTTTTTATACTTTCTATTGCTCTTTATAGTTTTTTATAAATTTTTATACTTTTTCTTTTATTTTATACTTTTTTATACTTTTTTGCAATAGTTCTTCCGACCTGTATATACCGTTAAAGGAATCACCTCTTTTTGCACCCTTGACAAACCCCTTCTTAAACGGCTATAATAGCGTCAATTGAAGCACAATTACATTTCAACAGGCTTTGATGGGAACAAGTACATTTCTGCAATACTTACAGAGAGCTGCCGGCAGGTGAGAGGCGCAAGGAAACAGATCTGGAATACATCCCGGAGCTTTGCACCGAACGTCATACCGGATGGTTAAATATCGCCGGTTCGATTAATAAGCCGCAACGTATTGGCACACGTTATAGTGCCGGAGTGTTAGCAGAATCGGCTATTTTCACTATATAATATATGTCGAACACTGTGTGACAACTCACGGAGGCATTCCTGTGCGAGCAGGATGCAAATTAAGGTGGTAACGCGAGAAATCCCCCTCGTCCTTAAATGGATGAGGGGGATATTTTATTTTTCAGAATACAGATTCATCTTATCAGGAGGAAAATCATGACAATTTATGACGAATTAGTTGCCCGCGGTCTTATCGCGCAGGTAACAGACGAAAAAGAAATCAAAGAGCTTATAAACAACGGAAAGGCTACCTTCTACATCGGCTTTGATCCTACAGCAGACAGCCTTCACGTTGGACATTTCATGGCTCTTTGCCTTATGAAAAGACTTCAGATGGCCGGAAACAAGCCTATCGTGCTTATCGGTGGAGGTACCGCACAGATTGGTGATCCATCAGGACGTACAGATATGCGCCAGATGATGACAACAGAGACTATCAACCACAACGTAGAGTGCTTCAAGAAACAGATGAGCCGCTTCATCGACTTTGGCGAGGGAAAGGCTATCATGGTAAACAACGCTGACTGGCTGATGGACTTAAACTACGTGGATGTGCTCCGCGAGGTTGGTGCTCATTTCTCAGTAAACCGTATGCTTACAGCTGAGTGCTACAAGCAGCGTATGGAAAAGGGTCTTTCCTTCCTTGAGTTTAACTACATGATCATGCAGAGCTACGATTTCTACACACTTTTCCAGAAATACGGCTGCAACATGGAGTTCGGTGGAGATGACCAGTGGAGCAACATGCTCGGTGGAACAGAGCTCATCAGACGTAAGCTTGGAAAAGATGCATATGCTATGACAATCAATCTGCTCCTAAACTCTGAGGGCAAGAAGATGGGCAAGACACAGTCAGGTGCAGTATGGCTTGATCCTAACAAGACAACACCTTTCGAGTTCTTCCAGTACTGGAGAAACGTTTCTGATGCCGATGTTCTTAAATGTATCAGAATGCTCACCTTCCTTCCTCTCGAAGAGATTGACAAGATGGAAAGCTGGGAGGGCGCACAGCTCAATGAAGCTAAGGAAATCCTGGCATTCGAGCTTACAAAGCTTGTTCACGGTGAGGAGGAAGCCACAAAGGCTAAAGAGGCAAGCCATGCTCTTTTCGCAGGCGGAGCCAACAATGCAAATATGCCTACAGTTACCGTTACAGCAGAGGACTTCCCTGACGGAGAGCTTGATATCATCTCTGTTCTCGTAAAAGCAGGACTTTGCGATTCAAGAGGAGACGGCCGCAGAAATATCCAGCAGGGCGGTGTTTCCGTTGCAGATGAGAAGGTAACTGATATCTCTACAAAATACACTCTCGACGATTTCAAGGGCGAGGGTCTTATCATCAGACGTGGTAAAAAGAAATTTGCCAAGGTTGTAGCTGAATAGACAGAGAATCCCCGGTAGTAACTACCGGGGATTTTTTACTTTCAGCCATATTTTATTTTGAAAATTCATTTGCAGGAAATTCATATGGCACAAATTTACTGCTACATGTAACTGTATACTCCGTTTCTCCCGAAACAGTTTTTTGTTCTGTGCCAACACCCTCTCCACAAATCCAGTATGAACCATCATTTTTATTCTTTAGCATAATATCCCCACACTAAATTAGCATAGTGTACAATAGCCATATGTTGATAGCTGACAGGCCTTGGGTAGCTGTAATCCATAAAACTTCTAAAACAGCTCCCCTAACCCAGCGAAACAGAATGGCTTATTATCCATCATTTATATATATTAAACCCTACTTTTTCCTCATCTTCCCTTGACTTCTCATTAATAAGTTAATATAATTTACCTAATTGATACATCAACGCTTTAAAGCGCTGACAAAAGGAGGAATTATCATGAAAAAGAGATCTAAAATTTTAGCTTCACTTGTTCTTGCCGGAACAATGGTTCTTGGACTTGCCGGATGCGGAGATTCCGGTTCAGCAAACGGTGGCACACAGTCAGGCAAGAACTCAGGTGCCAAATATCAGGTAGGTATCTGCCAGCTCGTACAGCACGAGGCTCTCGATGCCGCTACAAAGGGCTTTGAAGACGCATTAAAGGACAAGCTCGGAGACGATGTCTCATTTGACGAGCAGAATGCCGCAGGAGATGCTTCTACATGCTCTACAATCTGCACCACGTTCGTCACAAACGACTATGACCTTATCCTTGGAAATGCTACAGCAGCTCTTCAGGCCGCTTCAGCAGCCACAGACTCTATTCCGATTCTCGGAACATCTATCACAGACTACGCTACAGCTCTTGATATGTCAGACTGGTCAGGCACTACAGGAAAGAATATTTCAGGTACTACAGACCTCGCTCCACTCGATGAGCAGGCTAAATGCATCAAGGAGCTCTTCCCGGATGCAAAGAACATTGGTATCATCTACTGCTCATCTGAGCCAAACAGTATCTACCAGTCAACAACTATTACCAAATACCTTGAGGACGAGGGATACACTGTAAAAGAGTACACTTTCTCTGATTCAAATGATGTTGCTGCAGTAACACAGAGCGCATGTGATGCATCTGATGCAATCTACATCCCAACTGACAACACTGCTGCTTCATGTACAGAGGCTATCAACAATGTAGCTTCACAGGCTAAGAAACCTATCTTCGCTGGCGAGGAAGGAATCGCTAAGGGCTGTGGTGTGGCAACACTTTCTATCAGCTACTATGACCTTGGATACACAACAGGTGAGATGGCTTACGATATCCTTGTAAATGGTACAGACGTCAAAACTATGGAAGTTAAGAGCGCTCCTAAGTTCACTAAGGAGTACCTTCCGGACCGCGCCAAGGAGCTTGGAATCACAGTTCCGGACGGCTATGAGGAAATCTCAGCTGAATAAACAGCTGCACTATGGAGGTATTTAATAAAATGATTCTAATGAATTATTTTGCAACCTTAAATCCGGTTGCATTCATCAATGCCCTTCCGGGCAATATAGCCCAGGGTCTGATTTGGGGTATCATGGCACTCGGTGTTTACATCACCTTCAGACTGCTGGACTTCGCAGATCTGACGGTTGATGGCTCATTTGCAACAGGTGGTGCCGTAACCGTTATGATGACGATTAACGGCTACAATATCTGGGTTTCACTGCTTTGCGCATGTATTGCCGGTCTGCTCGCAGGACTCTGCACGGGTCTCTTACATACAAAGCTCGGCATTCCTCCGATTCTGGCAGGAATCCTTACACAGATAGCTCTCTATTCTATCAACTTAAATATCATGCAGCGCCACGCCAACCAGGCACTTAGCGCAGATAAATATAATCTGGTGCTTTCATCACGTAATCTGACACATGCGATAATTGTCGGTGTGATTTTCTCTGTTGTAATTATCGCGGTGCTTTACTGGTATTTCGGAACAGAGCAGGGCTCTGCTATCCGTGCCACAGGCTGCAACCCTGCAATGAGCAAGGCTCAAGGTATCAACATCGACAACATGAAGCTCATCGGTCTTGCGCTTTCAAATGCAATTGTAGCGCTCTCAGGCGGCCTGCTTTCACAGTACTCAGGCTTTTCCGATGTAAACATGGGCCGTGGTGGAATCGTCATCGGTCTTGCCGCCGTTATCATCGGTGAGGTGCTCGGCGATGCAATCCTCGGAAAGCACATGAATTTCATGGGAAAACTTATCTTTGTTATATTTGGTGGAATTGTTTACTACATTGTAATCGGAATCGTTCTGTGGCTGCAGATGCCAAGTGATGACTTAAAGCTCTTCACTGCAATCATCGTGGCTATTTTCCTTGCGGTGCCTTACCTGAAGGGCAAGAGCAAGGCCTCCTTTAAAAAGGCCGGCAAGCGCTCTGCCGCAGCACTTAATGCAAAGGAGGGCAAATAAATGCTAGAGATTAGAAACGTACATAAAACATTCAATCCGGGCACAATCAATGAAAAGCATGCCCTTAATGGTGTAAACCTAAAGCTTGAGGAGGGCGATTTCGTCACTGTTATCGGTGGAAACGGTGCCGGAAAATCGACCATGCTCAATGCCGTTGCAGGCACATGGCCTGTAGACGATGGTTCAATTCTCATTGATGGAGTGGATGTCACAGGACTTCCTGAGTTCAAGCGTGCATCATTTCTGGGACGTGTGTTCCAGGATCCAATGACAGGAACTACCGCAACCATGCAGATTGATGAAAACCTCGCACTTGCAGCGCGCCGCGGAAAGCGCCGTGGTCTTGGCTGGGGTATCACAAAGGCTGAAAAGGAGCATTTCCACGAGCTTTTAAAGGAGCTTGATCTGGGACTCGAGGATCGAATGACCTCAAAGGTTGGTCTGCTCTCAGGCGGACAGCGTCAGGCTGTTACACTGCTCATGGCTTCACTCCAGAAGCCGAAGGTGCTGCTTTTGGATGAGCACACCGCTGCTCTCGACCCTAAGACAGCCGCAAAGGTGCTCACTCTCACAGACAAAATCATCAAGGAGAACAGCCTGACAGCCATGATGGTCACACACAACATGCGTGATGCCATCGCTCACGGTAACAGACTTATCATGATGAATAACGGACAGGTTGTCCTTAATATCTCAGGCGAGGAAAAGAAAAACCTCACTGTGGAGGATCTGCTCATGAAGTTTGAGGAGGTTTCCGGCGAGGAATTTGCTTCTGATAAGGCACTTTTAGGATAATAAAAAACGTGCAGCCCAAAAGGGTTGCACGTTTTTTATTTATATCCACAGCCGCTTCGCCCCGGCATATCCTCTCCGTGCACATACCTGGCGTTGAACTCCATATTTATCTCACGAAGCTCCTTCTTTCCGTCAATATAGTCCTGATACATCTCGGCAAGCCCCGACATGCAGCCATCGCAGGTGGCCTCGATATTGCCAAGCGACTCAGCCACAATTGCCTCGCGTTCCTCTTTTGTTGTCTCACTGATTAAATATCCCATTTCGTATATTTCCTTTTCGTATGTTTCTTGTCCATATGTTTCCTGTCCGTGTATTTCCTGACCGTATGTTTCGTTTCCGTATAATGCATAAAAATGATATGAGGGTCAATATATTAAAAGTCGTAACTGTTCAGTACCTTCACAGTTGCGAGCCGCAAGCGCATAAGAATCAGCTGCGCTGATGGGCGCTTGCTCCTACATAATATACGTTTTCTTACGAAATATGCGGTACCGCATATTTCTGTACTGAACAGTTACTAAAAGCCCAGATTCTCATCCACAAGAATAATCTGGAAACGTCCCTTCACCCTTGAGAAGCGTGTGGTCAGAATCTGACAACAGATACACTGCGGACTCTTGCAGTCAAAGCAGGTGCCGTTCTTGGAGCATGGTGTGTCGATGCCAAAGCGCTGTGCATTGATTGGCGCAGCCTCATTTCTCGCACGGCTCATAGCGTCTGCCTCAGTCTTTACAACCTTGTTCATGCCTACTATAAGAAGCACATGCTTCGGTCCGTAAGCATATGCAGCCACGCGGTTTGCATTTCCGTCAATATTGATAAATACGCCATCCTCGCTCATCGCATTGACACTTCCAAGGAAATAATCCGATGTAAATGCCTTTAACGCTATCTCCTGCTTCTCCTCCTGCGTAGACACCTTGTCCCTGTCATAAAACTGATATTCTCCGTTTGAGAGCGCCTCATACAGACCACATTCCTTCACCGATGTGGCACCGCCCATATTGATTGAGCTGCCCTTTGGAATCAGCTCCAGTGCCTTCTTAACAGCCTCTTCCTTTGTCTCGACATAATATGCCTCCATGTTGCGCGACTCAAGCGCTGCTACAAGGCGCTTTCCCAGTAATTCGTTTCTCATTTTTCTTACGTCCATAGTGTAAACCTCATTTCATGCTTATTGCCAATTCCCATTTGTGCAATTAGCTTTATTAATTGTTGTTATTATACTACTTTACAGGGGGTGTCTGCAATTTATTCGGAAATAAATAAGCTTATTATAAATTTTTCAGGAAAAATTTAGGCTGCTATGCAGATAGATATTTTTCCTGTCTTCCCCCGCACATTTTATGTTATAATCATCTGACGGAGGTACATCATGAAAATAACTACTCTATGCTACATAGAACACGATGGACAATATCTCATGCTTCATCGTATTAAGAAAGAAAATGATATAAATGAAGGAAAATGGATTGGTGTTGGCGGTCACGCCGAGAATGGTGAATCACCCGAAGAATGCTTGCTCCGCGAAGTCAAAGAGGAAACAGGGCTCACACTCACATCATACCGTTTCCGCGCACTCATAACTTTTATAAGTGATAAACAGGAGCCTGAATTGATGTGTCTTTTCACCGCTGATGAATTTTCCGGCAAGCTTATCACATGCAACGAAGGTGACCTCAAATGGGTGGATAAAACTATCGTGCCCACACTTCCTACCTGGGAAGGCGACGCTATCTTCTTAAAGCTCCTGCTTGAAAATGAAGAAAATTTCTTCACACTTAAGCTTGTATATGAAGGTGAATCACTGGTTGATCAGAAGCTTGAGATTTATTAGTATTATCCTGCCACAAGGCTATTTACAAGCTTCTGCATATCTGCCTCCCAGTTTCTTTCCCTGCTATAATAAACACAACCATATATTTCCGGGTATTTGAGATTCACGCTGGAGCAGAGAATTACAGGTATTGTGATTTTGTTCTTAATCACTCTGTCAATCAGAACATCCCCTGATTGTTCCTCTCTGCCACCCGGCTCGTCTGGATAATACATATCAGTAATTATCAGATCATACGGATTATTACTATCTATTGAGTTTTTAATCTGTTTCCACCCATCCGCGAGATTATTGGACCATTCGACATCTTTAATCCCACATCCTGACAGGGCTTTGCAAATATCATTGTGTTTAAATGTATCATCTTCGATATTCAGTACTCTCATGTGAATCCTCCTGACTTTATCTGTTTAAGTATTCATTCCATCTTGCATTCGTCTCCTCAAGCTCATGCTTTTGCATTATGCGGTTGCGGTCGCTGAGTATC
>JABLTS010103565.1_pt1 | contig 17749 bp, 8 predicted proteins | sample 7160081 | NCBI WGS metagenome assembly JABLTS01 (sample SAMN14651231, study PRJNA627086) | human gut metagenome | isolation source: feces | host: Homo sapiens | reverse complement strand
GAAAAGGAAGCGGCTGCGAAGCAGACATTTACTTTTCTTGCGCCATTAACGAACGAACAGTCATGCGAAGCAGGACGAAAGAGCGCGATAGCGCGGGTTCGTGAGTATAGGAGCAGATAAAGAGTAAATTATAATATAATAAAACAGTCATATACAGGCTGTGCACCCGGATTATAGATACACGAGGGGAGAGATTATATGCCAGAGAGCAATATAGAATTAGCAGGAAATAAGAATATTAAGACAAGCGAAGTAGAAAAATCAGTGGATACGCCGGCAGATTTTACAAGCCCTGAGGAGCTTTATAATGACCTTATAGAAAAAGTTAAAATGTACCATCCATCATCTGACCTTTCAGATATAGAACGTGCATATAAGGTTGCAAAAAAGGCTCATGAAGGCCAGTTTAGAAAGTCAGGTGAGCCATATATTATACATCCACTTTGTGTTGCTATTATATTAGCAGAGCTTGAGCTTGATAAAGAGTCTATTATAGCTGGTCTTTTACATGATGTTGTTGAAGATACTGTTATGACAAGTGAAGATGTGGCAAAAGAATTCGGCGATGAGGTTGCACTTTTAGTAGATGGTGTTACAAAGCTTACACAGCTTAACTATCAGCATGACAAGATAGAAGTGCAGGCAGAAAACTTAAGAAAAATGTTTCTTGCTATGGCTAAGGATATAAGAGTTATTCTTATAAAGCTTGCCGACAGACTTCACAATATGCGTACAATGCAGTACCAGTCACCAGCAAAGCAGGTGGAAAAGTCCAGAGAGACTATGGATATATATGCTCCTATAGCACATAGGCTTGGTATATCTAAGATTAAGGTAGAATTAGATGATCTTTCCATGAAATATCTTATGCCTGATACTTACAATGACCTTGTAAAGCAGGTGGATATCAACAGACCGGGTAGAGAAGCATTTATAAAGAGCATAATCAAGGAAGTCGGTATGCATATAAGCAATGCCGGTATAGAAGCAGAGATAGATGGAAGAGTTAAGCATTTCTTCTCAATCTATCGAAAGATGGTTAACCAGAATAAGACACTTGATCAGATATATGATATATTTGCAGTGCGTATTAAGGTTGACACAGTTAAAGACTGTTATGCGGCTTTAGGTGTAATACATGAGATGTACAAGCCTATTCCAGGAAGATTCAAGGATTATATAGCTATGCCTAAGCCTAACATGTATCAGTCACTTCATACAACACTTATAGCATCCAATGGCCAGCCTTTTGAAGTACAGATAAGAACATATGAAATGCATAGAATAGCAGAATATGGTATTGCAGCTCACTGGAAGTATAAAGAAGGCAAAACAGGTGAGACAAACAAGAGTGAAGAGGCCAAGCTTAGCTGGTTAAGACAGATACTTGAATGGCAGAGAGATATGTCAGACAATAAAGAATTCTTATCATCTATTAAGAATGACCTTAATCTGTTTTCTGATTCGGTATACTGTTTCACACCTACAGGAGATGTAAAGACACTTCCGGCAGGTTCTAACCCTATAGATTTTGCTTACAGTATTCATAGTGCTGTAGGCAATAAGATGGTAGGTGCAAGAGTTAACGGAAAGCTTGTTAATATTGATTATGAGATAAAAAATGGTGACAGAATCGAGATTATAACTTCACAGAACTCAAAGGGACCAAGCCGTGACTGGTTATCTATGGTTAAGTCCACACAGGCACGTAACAAGATCAACCAGTGGTTTAAGCAGGAACTTAAGGAAGACAATATAATAAAGGGTAAGGAACTTATATCCAACTATTGTAAAGGAAAGGGCATAGTTCTTTCAGAGATAAATAAGCCTGAATTCGTAGAAAAGGCCTTAAGAAAATATGGCTATAAGGACTGGGATTCTATCATGGCTGCCGTCGGACATGGAGCTTTAAAAGAAGGGCAGATAGTCAATAAGCTTAATGAAGAATACTTAAAGACAAAGAAGGCTGAGATTACAGACAAGCAGGCACTTGAACAGATAGCAGCAAGTGAAAGCAAGGAAAAGGAGAATGATAATAAAAAGGGCAAGGGTGGAATCGTTGTTAAAGGAATCCACGATGTTGCAGTCAGATTCTCCAGATGCTGTAATCCTGTTCCAGGTGATGAAATAGTAGGCTTTGTTACAAGAGGAAGAGGTATCTCAATCCACAGAACAGACTGTATCAACATACTAAACTTCCCAGCAAGTGAGCGTGCAAGACTCATAGAAGCAGAGTGGGAACAGACAGAAAACAAGGATGAGAAATACAGTGCTGAGATTAACATATTTGCAGGTAACAGAAAAGGTCTTATTGTTGATATATCAAGATTGTTTACAGAAGCTAACATAGACGTAAGATTCATGAACAGCCGTGTAAACAAGAAGAATATTGCAACTATTAACTTAGGATTTGTGGTATCAGGTAAGGAAGAGCTTAACAGACTTATCGACAAGCTAAGAAAAATAGATGGTGTCACAGATATTGAGAGAGCTACGGGCTGATAAAGACAAGTACCGGCAGAAAAGGTATTATCTGAATTCAGATAATGCAGAAGCCTGTGTGCAGTGGATATAGCAATATAGAATGTAAATAACAAACATAATGTGTAAAATATAGCATATAAATGTTGCAGTTTAGAGCCGTTGTCGGGATTATTCTTGATAACGGCTTTTTGATAGCATATAATGATATTACGATGATATATAGGTTCTCGTAAATTGCAAAGCAATGGGTTTGGCTATATGCATTAATTGGTGGCAAATATTAAAAATAATAATATAAAGAAAAGGAAAAGTTATGTATAAAATAGATTCAAGAATATTAGGAATGGTAGGCACTAACTGCTATCTGTTATGTAATATAGATATTAAAGAGTGTGTTCTTATAGATCCAGCAGACAGCCAGGATGAGATAAGCAGAATGATAGATGAATCAGGATGCAGCCTTAAGGGAATATTGTTAACACATGGACATTTTGACCATATTATGGCAGCAGATGCCGTAAGAGATAAATATGATGTTAAAGTATATGCATCATGTGATGAGAAGAATACACTTGAACAGCCACATATTAATCTTGGTGAAGCATATGGGCTTAAGCTTTCAGTAAAAGCAGATGTATGGCATAAAGATGGCGAAATACTTAAACTTGCAGGCTTTGATATAGAAGCACTTCATACTCCGGGACATACAGAAGGTGGAAGCTGTTATTATATAAGAGAAATAGGAGTGCTTTTTTCAGGAGATACATTATTCTGTGGCTCAGTTGGAAGAACGGATTTTCCTGGAGGTAGCATGAGCGAAATAGTGCGTTCAATAAAAGAAAAAGTAATGGTACTTCCTGATGATACGAAGGTATATCCGGGACACGGAGAAGGCACAAGCGTTGGTTATGAGAGAGAGAATAATCCGTTTCTGGTGAATTAAGATTTTTAATTTAGAATTGATTTATAAATTTTATATTTTATGTATATATAGACTAGACAGAATATTTAATATTGTGTGCAGGTAGTGTTTTTTTGGGAAACTGTATACAGAGAGGAATAATGATGATATATATTAAAATAGACGATAATACATTTTACGATGATGCCATAGTGCTGGTGCGTTCATTCTATCCCAGAACAGAAGTTACAGCATATAAAGAAAGCGATAGTTCAAGTGATAATCAGAAAGACAAATTAAAAAATAATTTGAAAGATAATTCAAAAAACGATTCAAAAGATATGTCGGATGATATGGTTATAGACATAAAGGTACCAGATGTTACAGGACTTAACAAAAGCCAGATGCATGATAAGTTCAAGTCATATCTATACGACTATCTTAGTAAAAAGACCGGAAAGACACTTCCATGGGGATATCTTACGGGAGTGCGCCCAAGTAAGATAGCATATATGATGCTTGAAGATGGTGAAAGCGAAGAAACGATAAAAAGACATTTTATGGATAAGCATAAGGCAAGTGGGCAGAAAGCAGAACTTGCACTTAATGTGGCCAGAAAAGAAATGGATATATTGAATCGTATAGATTATAAAAATGGTTATAGTCTGTATATAGGAATTCCATTCTGTCCAAGTATATGCTTGTATTGTTCATTTTCATCATATGCACTTGGAGCCTATAAAGATTACGTTGATAGTTATCTTGATGCACTTATTAAGGAAATGGAATTCGTATCAGGAGCCATGAAGGGGAGAAGACTTGATACAGTATATTTTGGTGGTGGTACACCAACAACGCTTAGTGCAGCGCAGCTTGACAGACTGATAACAGAACTTAAAAGACTGTTTGATATAGATGGATGCCACGAATTCACAGTAGAAGCAGGTCGTCCAGATAGTATAACACTTGATAAGCTTAAGGTGCTTAAGAAACATAATGTTGGAAGAATCTCTATCAATCCACAGACGATGAATCAGAAAACGCTTGATCTGATAGGCAGGAAGCATACTGTAGAACAGATAAAGAATGTATACAATATGGCAAGAGAAGAAGGCTTCGATAATATAAATATGGATATAATACTTGGTCTTGTCGGTGAGGATGTTGACGAAGTAAAGCATACACTTAGCGAGATACAGGCTATGGATCCGGAAAGTCTTACAGTACATTCACTTGCCATAAAGAGAGCAGCCGCGCTTAATATATGGAGAGATAAGTACAAACAGCTGTCAACAAAAAATACGGATGAGATCATAAGAATGACAGAGGAAACAGCAAAAAAGCTTGATATGGAACCATATTATATGTACAGGCAGAAGAATATGGCTGGAAACTTTGAAAATGTAGGATATTCGAAGGAAGGTAAGGAGTGTATATATAACATACTTATTATGGAGGAAAAACAGACCATAATAGCATGTGGAGCCGGAGCAAGCAGCAAGGTTGTATTCCATAATGAAAGCGATGACAACCATTCAGTAAGAATTGAGCGTATAGAGAACGTCAAGGATGTAAGGAATTATATTGGCAGGATTGATGAGATGATTGAAAGAAAACGGGAATTCTTTAAAGATAACCAGTTCTAGGAAGATATAAAATATAACAGTTGTGAGTTTGTCAGATAAAGTACATAAGTGGGGCGAAGCATTAAGAAATATGTTCTTAATGTTTACGCCCCACTTATTGTTTAATACTTAATCGGGTAAATAACTATTGCAGCTTTTTTTTAATGACCTCTCTTTTATCAATATCAATATCAAGTATGTCCATAGCTTCATCTGCTGATTTGCCAAGCTTTGTCATGATATTTTTAATGGCGGCGATATGTCCTTCCTCAAGTCCAGCGGAACGTCCTTCCTTAAGTCCAGCGGAACGTCCTTCCTCAAGTCCAGCAGCACGCCCTTCTTCAAGTCCAGCAGCACGTCCTTCCTCAAGTCCAGCAGCACGTCCTTCTTCAAGTCCAGCAGTGCGGGCTTCTTCACGGAGAATCTCCATAACGCCTTCTTCATCGTATTCAAATATACTCACATCAATCACCTCTTCTCTATGTTTTATAAAGAAATCTGATAGAATATCCTCTTTTATACATTCATCTACAGCTTCGATAACTGATGTCCTGACATCCAGACCGGATAAATCCATTTTATTACGTACTTTAGTGACAAAAGTCATATAATCTCTGAGTGACTTGCAGCGGTTTAATATGTTATCCGTGAATAATCCGTTTATGGCTGGTCTGATATTATTATCAAAAAAGTTGTCATCAGTAGTGCTATGTATAATATCAGTTGCATCTTCAGCAGGATTAAGATTAATAACCGTAACGATTAACTCAAGCTCTGGATGCTTTGTAGGATGTTCAAACATATCTGATAGCTTAAGAATTTTAATACGCTCTTTCATACGTTCTCTTCCATTATAGAATGTAATAAAATGTGGAGTTGGAATCTTAAGCATACTTCTTTTATGAAGCATATTATTAGGAAATATATTCCTGTATACTTCTGAGCCATAGTGTAAGAACCTTAATGGCATATTAAAATTAAGTGATGACTGCTGTTCAAACATATATAACTCATAGCTGAATACAAATGAGGCATCATTCTTATACTTCATATACACGCCACCTTTTAGCGTTGTTATGCTAAGATTATCAGTGTCTGTATGAGATGAGTTATTCAGGGCATTGTATAAATCCAGTAAATTCTTCTTATCTGAATATAATAGACAAAATACGTTATCGCTATATCGTTTGGTTGTAGTAGAGGAGCTACTATCATTTTTAATAATTATATTGTTATCAGTGTTTTTGTTGTAATAATTATTATCTTTATCGTTAATTTTCATAAGCAAAATCTCCTTAAAACTTCATTTATTCAATAAGTAAAATTAACAACAGGCAATTCTGCTATGAAATCATATATATTTTAACATGTGGTCAAATATATAACAAGTGAGTTGTTACATCAGGTACATCATATGATAAAATAATCATAATATAGAATCATGCCTTGTTGTGTATATATGGGTAAAATCTGATAATAAAATGCTGTACTGAATCCAGTGTGATACATAAGAAATGCGTAATATAGAACTTTAATATAAGTGTATAATACACATTCAAGACTTAATTAAGTATAGTCATACTATATAATACATAATTTGAAATGTCAATATATAATAAATAAAAAATCTTTTATTTATTATTAAATGATGATACAATATGAATATATTTGTATTGGAGATATAGAGTGTTAAAAGTTTCTGGAATGAGGGAAAACACTTGATTAAAAAGAGAAGAAGGCTGGGAAAATGAATTCGGAAATATAAGCAGTATATACATTCTTGCAAAAGAATTCTATTTAACAGATACAATTAAGTTATGGTAGGTTTTTGTTAAAACCAGTATAAAAAATATACCCACCAGTGTTTATGTATCAATATACATAGTTCACTGGTGGGTATTGTGCAAGAGATATTGAAAGCCAAAGAATTTATATAAATAATGAGGGGAAATATGGGATTAGCAGAAGAAATAAGAGACTATATAAAAAGTAAAGGATTAGATTATGTATATGATAAAGTAAAGAATAAATTAAGACAGAAAAAATTTGAAACATTCTGTGACGAATTGCCGGGCATAATAGAAAATAAAGTATTGTTTCCTATGCAGAGCACAGAATATTTTACAGAGCTTCAGAAATTCTATATATGTAATAAAATTATAATAAGATATCTATTAAGTTATCTTGCAATCAGTGAAGAATCAGTAACTGGACTGACTGATAAGTTTATAAAAGAATTTATAAAAGAATATTCGCATTATGGTAAATATGAAGTACAATTGAAAAAAATATTGGATAAGTCTGCTGATATAATAAAATTAGAGTTGAAAAATTCAGGTTTGTTATCAAATGATAAGAATAATGAATTAGAAATAGTACAGAATACAAGAGGAATATTAAAAACACAAGGTGATATTAGTAATAATTATCATGAAATAAATAAAAAATTGGATTATATATCGGCTAATATTAGTAGAATAGGTAATAATTTAACAGAAGTATTAACGGATGATAATCATATAAGTGATAATACAGAATATGCTGCTGAATTTAAAAATATAGAGAAGAATTATCAGGCTAATACGAGATTTAGAGATGCAATAATCAAGTATAATGAATTGATTAATGATATAAGGGAGAGTGGAGTAGATGCAAAAGAACTTCTTACTAATATATACATTAATCTGGCGTTGTGTTATACCAATATTGAGGATTATACTAAAGCTAGAAAAAATCTTACATATTCAGAAAAATATTGTGACTACACACAGAATGCAAAATATTACTATATAAAAGCATATACATGTTGGAAAAATAATCATAATAATAACAGACAGTATAAAAATATTGATGCGTCAGAAGCTATACAACTGCTTGATAAAGCTATAAATATAGATGATAAATATATACCAGCAATAATATTAAGATGTGAGCTTGGTGCTTTGATAAAAGAGGATAAAGAAGAATTGTTTCTTAAATTGGATGAAGTATGGAAATGTATTGTAAATAATACCGATAATAGCAGATATCATTCATCTTATTATGCGGCAAGAGGAATAGTGAGTAAGATATATGCAGATTATGAGGAAGCAGAGAAATGGATGTTAAAAGCAGAAGGTGAGAAACATTCTATTAATAATCTGATTAACCTTGGAATAATACGCTATTCTATGGCAACTAAAGCGTGTGAATATGGAAAGCGCATATCAAGAGATATGATAGATTATACTCATATGTTTAGTTCATTGGATTATTTGTCCAAAGCAATGGAAGAAATATTGCAATCTGAAGACAAACATTATGATGATCAATTTCTTATGTTATATGTTAATGTATGTATAATATGTGAAAGAATGGATAAACTTGATGTGTTGTCACTTAGTGATACTGATATGGCCAAGCTGGATTATGATACAAAAAGAAATATAATATATCATCAGATGTTATGTGGAAACAGAGATAATATTGGCTATCTTAGTGATGGAGATATAAACTATATAACATGTCTTGAAATGTCAGAGAATGGTAATGATGATGAGGCACTTAGCTTTTTTAAAAATAAGCTTAATATAGGAAGTAAAAATGAGATTAGTAGAAATTATAATTTGGCATTGCAGCTTGCACTTGATATAAAAAGAACAGAGGATTATAGAAGCATAAGAAGTGAAGCAATAAAAAGGGATATAGATTGTCCATATATTGAACTATATGATGCAAGATATTATGAACTTATAGGGCAAAAAGAAAAAAGTAAAGAATTATATGATAAGTATATTCATAGCAATGATGTTATGTATATATGGAACTCTATAGGTTTTTATAGAAGAAACAGGTATGACGAGGAACTTAAACAGATATATACAGAAATTCTTAATAAACTTGGAAAACATGAGCTGGCGATATATAATCCTGAAAGCTTGATATATGATGCTTTCATATACCTTGCAGATATTGATATATATACAGCACTTGATATGTATGAGAAGTATGCAGATATATTTATAAGTAACAGGCAACGCATACAAATAGGAGAATTTATATATTTTAAAGTACTAGATGCTGGAAGGTTAATAGAATTATATGAACAGATACCAGATGATAGTAAAACATTTGCACAGAAAATAAACTATATTATACTTTTAAAGTATATATTATCTTTCGATAAAGCCAAGAAATATGGAGAAATGCTTGGAAGTTCATATAAGATAGAAGATAAAGGAAATCAAATAAAGTATCTTGAACTTATGAGTGAAGTCTGTCTGCTTGACGTGGATTTGGATGCAAGTGTCAGATATATAACAGAAGCAAAGGAATTGGCAAAGGAACTTGTGTACAATCCGGTTCATCAGTTATATATGTCAAGACTTATGAGATGTGGAAAAGAAGATGGTATATCTTATGGTATTGAATTCAAGAATGTGCATCCTAATGTTGCAACCTGGATAGAGTCTATACCAGTTATAGAAGTGAATGAATCAGGAGAGAAAAAACTTACAGATGAATTCTGGGATAGAATAAATACTGTAAAGAAGCATTATGATAGTATAATTCCATATTATGACAATGAATATGTTACAGTCTATATGTTGCAGAAAGCGCTTGGAAAAGATAACGATATGATAGCTATGCTTGGTATGCCAGATAATAAACAGATTAAAATGGTGGTTAATAACGATAGTAATGATAATATAATAGAAAAATCAAAAAAAATAAGTGATGCTATAGTAGTAGATGCAATGACACTTTTATTCCTAAATGCATATGACGTGATGGAACTGTTGGATATATTTAGAACAATATACATAACATATAGTTCAGTAGAAGAACTTGAGAAAATCTATGTGAATTATGGTGGGACTATGATAGAGAATATATTAGAATGGCTTAAGAGTGACTTAAGAATAGAATTATATCCATCATATAACAAAAGAAATGAAAAAGATTCATTCTATCATCCAGCATATTTTATGGATTCTATTGAGGCGGCTAAGAGAGAAGATTGCTATTTCTTTACCATAGACGGAAAAGTACCTCGTCTATTTAATAAGGAGAGAGAAATATTTATAAATGTTATGCATCTCGTATGTAAAATGACAGGTGAGCCTGTATCAAGAGTTATACTTAATTTGTTGTCGCATAATATAACATTTATCAGTTTCGGACCAGAAGATATTATATATGCATTGAATAGAACAAATATATTGTTACAAGATTCATTGCCAATAGATGCTTCAATAAATAATATTATCAACAAAATGTTTAGCGTTAATAGTACAAGTGATGCTATAAGTTATCTTGGAGTATATAAAAAAACATTTGAAGATATTATAACTTGTTATGGTTCTAAAAATGCTATAACAGGTAAATTCATAGAATGTATATGTAGGCAACTTGACAGAACATATTCAAGGGCAAGGGCGAATTACCTTAATTATATGGAGAACAGAGAAGAATCAGAGTATTACAAATGTATATTTTATTGGAAGTATAATGAAAGGCTTATTATTATATTAAGAAGATTAATGATTAATTATAATGAATTGTGGCAGAAGTTGCGTGAATATCCCTACAGACATATGGATGTAAAAATACTTGATAAAGTAGATGCAAAGTATGGTAAAGGGAAAAAAGATATTACGAAAAATGATAAGAGGCTGGACGAGATTGCAAGGGCATATAATTTTAGGCAGTGAATTGATTTTTTACAAGAAAATATCAGTAAAAATGTATAACTGATTATTGTTAAAAATATTTTAAAATATAACAAATAAATATTAGTTGTTAGCAGGAATGAATAGGATTATGAATAATAAAAACGATATATTAGAGTCTTGGATAATGGTTGAACATTTATCAGAGGGAAATATTAATTTAAATGATAAGGCAATTTTGACGTTTAGTGGGTTATGGCAACAGGATTATTATGCTGTGATGCTAGATAAAATGAATAAGAGCAGAGTTGGAAATTATGAAAATAGTGGGGTTGTTATATATTTTGATATTTTTTCATTTAGCGAAGTTATTGATTATCTAAGAAAAAAATATAAATTAAAACCAACAGAACAGGAAATTACAATAGGAAATAAATTTTCATTTGCTTTATATTTTGATAAAGAACTTAATTTTGTTTCTGAAATGACATTTTTAACAGAAAGTTATTATATAAGGAATAAAAGAAGAATACCTAAAGAAAATGAATTTATGGAATTTGAAGCAGAAAAAAGAAAAGAATTTGAGGAACTATTTGAATGTTCAGAAGATGATGACTACATAATACATTTTAATTGTACGATATCACAAATTCTTAAAAAATATAATATTTTAATTGAAAATTGTAGAATACAGGTATTAAAAAATATTGAAACAGATGCCACAAATTTACATTCTTTTTTTATAGCTGATTTGGAAAAAGCAAAAAAAATACATTCAGACAATTTAGACAAATATATAGTTGCAAATTCTATAGAGCGTATAAATTTAAATAGTCAAAGAGAAAGTAAGGGATTTAATCACGGAGCTTTTGATGATATTTTACAGCCAAAGAATTATCCTATTGCACGATTTCCCAGTAATCCACAATTTTCACTTGCATTTATGCAGCAGGTGGCTGTTAATTTATCAATAGGGTTTGATAATAATCAGATTAGGAGTGTAAATGGACCACCGGGTACAGGAAAAACAACATTATTAAAAGATATATTTGCTGAGCTTATTGTAGAACAGTCATATGATATAGCAAAAAATTCATTAAAATATATAAGAGGTAATGCTTCAACAAAATATATGGATAATGCTTCTATTGGTATTATGCCTAAAAGTATAGCAGAGAAATGTATAGTCGTTGCAAGTTCAAATCATAGTGCAATTCAAAATATAGTTGATGAATTACCTTTGAGTGAAAAAATAGATAAGGAATTTGTTGATAGTATTGTTGGAGCAGATTATTTTAAAGAAATAGCAAATTCATTAGTAGAAACAGAATGGTATGAGGACGAAAAAGGCAAGCATGAAAAATTAAAAATTACAAAAAAAGAAGGTTCTGATAAGTTTTGGGGATTGTTTTCAATTGAAGGTGGAAAGAAAGATAATATGAAATATATAGTTACAGTGTTAAAACACATTGTAAATTATCTTGAGTGTGAATATACACCGGATGATGATATATACGAAAACTTTCTTGAAATGTACGACAAGGTTTATAATTATCGGAGCAATATTCAAAATACTTCACAGAATATAAAAAATATTAAAAAATCTAAATTAGTAATAGATGAAAAATTACAAAAACTAAACTATGAAGTGACTAGCAGAAAATATAATCTAAGAAAATTAAAATTAGAGAATGAAAAAATTATTGAAGATATTCAATATAAGATAGAAAATTTAGAAAATCAGATGAATAATTTTAATACACAGATACAGATGGCAGAATGTGAAAAGAATACTGTTCTTAAGTGCATTGAAGCATTGAAACTCCAAAAACCAAAATTATTTTCTCCACGAAAGCATAAGAAAGAATTTAGACAACAGAGTAAAGAATATTCTGACCAGCTTCAAATAGCTATTGTTAAAGAGAATAAAATAAGAATTGAATTATTAGGATTGCAAGATAAGATAAAGAATTTTCAAACAGAAATAGATATAATTAAAAGAAAATCAGAACAAGATCAAATAATATTTGATACATGGGAAGAAAATAAAAAGTCTGAAATTCATAATTTAGAAGCTGAAGTAGAAAATCTGGAAGAAAGACTAAATAGTATTGAAATAAATGAGCTTAATTTGGATTTGGACTATGAAGAATTACAATTGAGTAATCCATGGTTTGACATAAAATATAGAAGGTTACAATCACAATTATTTATTAAAGCATTGGAAGTTAGGAAACAATTTTTGTATGAAAATAGAAAAAATATAAAAGCAGCTTATATTATATGGAACAAACAAAGTGAATATCTTGAAAAGAAACATATAATATCGGAAGCATGGAATTGGATAAACATGACTATACCGGTTATAGGTTCTACATTCGCCAGTTTTTCAAGAATGTGTGCAAATATGGGAAAAGAAACCATAGGACATTTATTTATTGATGAAGCAGGACAAGCACTTCCACAAGCAAGTGTTGGAGCTATTTTCAGAAGCAGATATGTTATGGCAGTTGGAGATCCTGCACAGATAAAACCTGTTCTTACATTGGATTCTAATATTCTTAATATGCTGGGGGAATATTATGGTGTATCAAGACAATATTTATCTGAAACAGCATCTACACAAACGCTGGTAGACGCAATAAGTAAATATGGATTTTATAAGGATGCTAATAAAGAAGATTGGATAGGAATACCATTATGGGTACATAGAAGATGTAAATATCCCATGTTTGATATTTCAAATAAAATTTCATATTCGGGTAATATGGTACAGGGAGAAAAGTCTGATGGAATTGCTGAATGGTATGATATAAAAGGTCGTGCAGTAGATAAATATGTCGAAGAACAAGGGGAGTTTTTAAGAAAAAAACTTCAAAGTATGATAATGAAAAATCCTAACATTGTAAATAAACAAAGTGACAATATTGTATATGTAATTAGTCCATTTAAGAATGTTGCATATCAATTATCACAGGAATTAAAGAAAATTGGTTTTACAAGATATGATAAAAATGGCAAGCCTACCAATGTTGGAACTGTTCATACATTTCAGGGAAAAGAAGCACCTATTGTGTTTTTAGTATTAGGTGCAGATGAAAAATGTATTGGAGCAGCAAATTGGGCAATGGGAACAGAAAATCCTAATATTATGAATGTTGCAGCAACACGGGCAAAAAATGAGTTTTATATTATTGGTGATAAGAAAATGTATTTATCACTTAATAGCGATGTAATAAATGATACATATGGGATAATAAAAAAACATATGCTTAATATGTGTACTCTTCTCACAAGAGCATAAAGATAACGCTTTATAATTGGATAGTATGAATTTTGACTCTGGTAACATATATAAGTTGATATAAAATATTACTTGCATATAAAAGATACGAATGATATACTATATATAATTATATGTTATAAATAAAGCTAAATGCTACTGGGAGATTATTAATGTTGCAGTATATTGATGATAATATTCAGTTTTATCAAAAAATATTCAATAGAAGAAGTGGTGAGATTTTATATAAATAATCGTATTAAACGGCTCAGTGACGTTTTGCAAACGTCTATTATTAAATGTAATTAAAGAGGAGAATATAATGGAAGATAAAAGTTTATTTTATAAAGGCTTTAGCGATAGTACAATTGCAGATACTTTTTTCAATCAATTAAGACAATATTCTCAAACAAATTCAACTGGAAATTCAGTATATATATTAAAATATCCGTTAGGAGAAAAGAAATATTCATATAATTATAATGATGCTGTTATTATATTAATTCCAGGTTTTAAGTTATTATTTCTTGATTATGGAAATAATGAGGATGAATTTGAAGAATATGTTGATGATTTTTTAGATGACTTAGGACATATTTCGGATAAATATGATTATATTACTTATTTGGGACGAGTGTCCAAGTGGAAAAAAGAATTAGTAGAAAAAAGAAAGTATGAGGATATTAAAAATAAATCTATACATGAAATTTTAGAAGAAATTAAAATTAATAATAGGAGTATGAGTAGAAAAGGAGAGTTTTTAATATCTTTATTAACAGGAAGTATTAATGATATAGAAAAAACGGGAATAGAATATCCGGAAACTCTTCTTGATAAAATAAAAAGGAAAATTATTTTATTTGATGGTGATCAAACAAGATTTATTTATGATGAGCCAAGGGATAAAAGAATTACAATCCAAGGACTTGCAGGAACTGGAAAAACGGAGTTGTTATTACATAAGATTAAAGAAATATATACACATAATAAAGATATTAAAATAGCTTTTACATGTCATAATAAAATATTAGCTGAAAATTTAAAAAATAGGATTCCAGAATTTTTTAATTTTATGAAAGTTCAAGAACAGATAAAATGGGAAGAAAAGTTATGGGTTATGAGTAGCTGGGGTTCTAAATCAAATAAAAATTCGGGTGTATATAGTTATATATGCAATTATTATAATATTCCATTTGAAAGATTTTCGTATTCTGTAACATTTGAGGGGGTTTGTAATAGAGCTGTTGAAAATTTAAAGGAGTTACAATCAATAGAACCTTGCTTTGATTATATTTTGATTGATGAAAGTCAAGATTTTTCAGAAAGTTTTTTTGAATTATGTGAACTTGTAACAAAAAAATGCCTGTACGTGGCTGGAGATATTTTCCAGAATGTATTTGATAGTGAAAGTATAAGCAAAGTTACACCACAATTTCTTTTGAATAAATGCTATAGAACAGATCCAAAGACTCTTATGTGTGCTCATGCGATTGGGATGGGATTATTTGAACCTGATAATGCTCTTAGATGGCTCGAAGATACAGCTTGGCAGGATTGTGGATATGAGATAAAAAAAGAAAATGGGTATTATGATTTATATAGGAAGCCTTTAAGAAGATTTGAGGATTTAGGAGATATAAAGATAAGTAATTTAGAATTATTTCCAACAAAACATGAAGAATATTATAATAGAATAATAGATATTATTAATAAGATTAGAATGGATAATTCATCGGTTGATGCAGAAGATATAGGAATTATGTTTTTAGAAAATATAAACGATAATTATGAATTAGCAAAGAAACTTCAAATTACAATTGAAGAGAAATTTGGATGGAAAGTCAATATAGGTTATGAAACTAAAGAAAAAAAGAAAGATACTTTATTTATAAGTAATAGAAATAATGTTAAGGGGTTGGAGTTTCCATTTGTGATATGTTTTATGCAGGGAAAATTAACGGATAATTTGCAAACAAGAAATTCTATCTATATGATGTTAACAAGATCATTTATAACATCTTATTTTATATTACCAGATGATGCATCACCATTATTACCATATATTCAAAAGGGTATAAATGATGTTAATAAGTTAGGATATCTTCATATAAAGAAACCTAAGGATACAAAACGTTTAAACAATGCAATAATTCAAAGCAATAATATATTTAAGTCGCAAAAAGAGATAGTAGATGAAATATTGGTGGAATTAGACATACCAAAGGATAAATGGAATTTTTTTCATATGCTAATTAGTTCTGGTTATAAAGATGAATTTGATACAAACAGAATATACGAAATAATACAGACTAATTATAATATGATGGACAGAAAATGAGGGTAATACATTGCAAGGAACTATAAAAGTAACATTTGGAAAGTATTTTTATGAAAAATTTTCAAAACCTGTAGGAGAAAAAAGGATGAAATTGATATTATTTTTGATGTGATTGATATTTTATTATTAGGAGATTCAGATCCAATTATTAGAGGGACTATTGTTATCAATATAGATAAAATGAGTAGATTATTTTGTTTCCTTGATAATAAATATTATTCCATAGTGTTTCCATTTAATATAGAAAATATGGATAAAAATGATAATATACACATATATGATGGAATATTAGATATAGATATTAATAGCAGAATTGTTGCATTATTAAAAAGAATAGTTAGTGATATTGAATTAGAATCTGATACAATAGAAGAAATATTTGAAAAAGTCTTTTTTGATGTAGAAGATAACGAATATACGGAAAAAGAAATAAAAGACTGTTTTCAATTATTATTAAGAATTTTTTCAACGGATTTAGGTTATATAAGATATGATTATGACGAAAAACATGAGAATGAAAAAATACATCCATTACATCATTTAGATATTAATTATTCTTCTAAAGGAACATATAAGATAGGATTAAAGAAAGCTTTGAAAGATGAAGATTTTATTGATATGTTAGATTTAAGGACAGAATGTAAGTATTTAAATTAATTAACTGTATAATGTCGGCTGGAAGTTATTATAATAGCATCGATAGCTATAGATAAGTGTATTTATTCAAGTCTGACGTTATGGGTTTCTTTACGAAGAATCTACATAATATATGAAAGTACATATTTGGATAGCGATTTTAAGTGGGATTTTTTAGTAAAAAAGCTAAAAATGAACAGACGGGATTAGTTAAGAGAAAAATGTAATAATACTGCTAAGGATAAACCTTTTTGGAAATATAGAGATAAAACTATAATGAAATTCAGATTTAGCAGTGTTATGAGAGTGTTTGGCTATAGAAGAGATAGCTTCAGGTAAATATAATAAAGTAATAATGGTGGACAGATAGAGAATTCATTTCATCTGTCCACTATTATTGTTATATGGATTTGTTGACATGTAAACAGTAACATGCTTATTGTATTTTTAATAACTAGTATAGAAACTTGACAATTATATTTTGTGTGCGTATAATTTTCTAGATTAAACCATTAAATATATGATAGAAAATTAATGAATATTTAATTTATTAAACATCATACATAAGCATGTTGTTAGTTATTGTCGTAAGTAAAACATATTTTTTGAGGCAAAGGGGATAGTAACATTTAAACGACTTTACATCATATATGAGAGTCTTATACATAATGCGGAGGAATAAATGAAAGTAGTATTATTAGCCGGTGGCTTCGGAACAAGAATAAGTGAGGAAAGCCAGTTTAAGCCAAAGCCAATGATTGAGATAGGTGGAAAGCCTATTTTATGGCATATTATGAAGGAGTATGCATACTATGGTTTTGATGAATTTAT
>JABLTS010129977.1_pt1 | contig 17826 bp, 18 predicted proteins | sample 7160081 | NCBI WGS metagenome assembly JABLTS01 (sample SAMN14651231, study PRJNA627086) | human gut metagenome | isolation source: feces | host: Homo sapiens | reverse complement strand
TGTTTTTATCATGCCTTAATTTAGACAAATTTATATTTTCAAACTTTTTCATAAAATCTATCATTTTAGACTTGACTTATATATAGTTGTCTTTTCTATATACTATTATACCATACTTATATTTTTTAACAGGCAATATTTACCTATAAACAAAAAAATGGAGTACTTTCAAAAAATGATAGTACTCCTAAAAAAAATCTTATAATAAATTATAATCATAATATCATATAACAAAAAGAAAAATAGGGCTCCATCAAAAATGACAGTGCCCTTGCAAAAGTATTTCTACTTTTTCCTCGCATAATCATAATACCACATAACAATGATCATGTCAAACTATTTTGTCAATATCACTACTATAATATTTTTTTATTATCTTATCAAAATATGTATATATTGATTTTAATAGTTCATTATTATTATAGTATTCTTTATGTGAATTTATTCTTCCATAAAATAGATTATTTATATCTTCAATAATATTTTTCTTGATACCTTTGCTTGTTACAATCTCATTAAACATATAAAGTGTATAAGTCATTTGTCTTATTCTAGAATTAGAAAGCTTATTATCTCTTGTATCTTTTCTTATATTACAATTATTTAGATAAGCTAATATTTTATAATCAGGAGCAAAAGTGTTATCCTTTTTGTCTAAATCACATAAAATACAAGAATTATGTGCTACTGCATTTCTTAGTTTAACTATTTCTCTGAAAATAAAAATATTTTTTATTTCTTTATCCAAATTATATTCTTTAGCAAAGAATTCATAAAAATTAACTAAATCTCCAAATGTTATTATTTCCAGAAACTCCCAAATAGGAATATTTTCTAGTTTTTTATCTTTATCAATGTCATATTTAGAAAAAACTTTATCATAATAACTACTTCCCACTTTTTTAAAAATACTTTTATGCACTTTTTTAGGAAATTTTTCAGCATTAAAATCTTTTTCTAAATACATATTAACTATTCTATATCCATCCTCTTGTTCTATATCCTCTATTAAATTTAAAATTCTTATTTTTAAATAGTGCTCAATGTCTATAGTCATTTTAAACAATACCAATCTTGTTCTATGATCAATTATTGCTAAATCTTTTAAATAAGCAAAATCTAAATCAATAAATTTATCAACAAATTTTCCATCAATTACATATCTTTCAAAATTGTGCTTGTATGCTGTTACATTATAATAGTTATTATTATATCTTAAATATTTTTCAGCATCTTTTTCTGACATTTTTTCAAATTTAATATTTTTTTCTTTTAAATATGGAACCATTTCTGATATTTTCATCATAGGTCTTAAATATTGATTTGTTTCTTTTGTAACATCCACATTATCACTTCCTAACTGCTATAAGCATTATAACACATATCTTTTAAGTTATAGTTTAAATTATTCATTATATCCCAACTCAAAGTTTTTAGACATTAATCCATTTTCCAAATTTATTGTAAAAAAGTCAATTATTTTACATTGATAAATTGAGGCTGTTATAATTTGATAATTTGAAAAGTCCCTTTTTAAAATTGTCATCATCGAATTTGTTGATTCCTCTGATAGTTCATTTGTTCTTGGAGAATCTATGATTATTGGTAAAATAATACCAAAATTATCTTCTATAGCTTTTAAATAAGACAATTTAAAAATATATGACATCTGTGCTAAAACTCTTCCACTTAACCCCTTAAGTTTATTTGTCAAAACAAATCTAGGTGTTTGATCAGAAATGTATTGAAAAATGTTAAGTTCTTTTGAATATTTTACAATAGTTTCATAAAAATTATATAATTGTTGATTATTAAATGATAATTTTTCTTTTATTTGCTTATTTATAACATTTCTTTTATTTATCAATTGCTTCAATATTTTATCTATTTGTTCAATATTAATTCCTGATTTTTCAATAATTTTTTGCATACTTTCCAATAAATCCTCTGTTTCAAACAAAGAATTTTTTTCATTTATGATTAATAATATTTTATCAAGTTTTTTATTTATATTTTCTTCTTCAATTTTGTAAGAGTTTAATTTAATTTTTAGTATCTCTTGATTTCTGTCAAAATCCGATAATTTATCTTTAGTCAAAAGAAATTCTTCACCATTATGATTAATTATTAAGCCATAATTTTCTATCATTTCAGAAAATCCTTTATTTGTATTGATGATTGTTTCCATTTTTTTTCTTTGGCTTTTAATTTTTCTCAATTTAACCTCATATTCTTTTTGTTCTTGAAGCAACTCTGTCATGCTGTATTTATTATATTCAAATGAATTATCATCATCATCTTCTTCTTCAAATTCAGAGTTTACATCAACTGCATTTTTAATGTAACGATATTTTTTTATTTCATTATTTAGAACTTTTTTTTCTGTAAGTAAATTGTCAATACTTATTTTAGATATACCGGCAATAAATTCCTCTATATTAAATCTTATGTTTCCAATTATTTTTCCCCTATTTAGCAAAGTCCAGCCTTTTTCTTGATCTATGTAATAAACAGCTAGTAAGTTATTTAAAACAGTAACATTATCAATTCCAAAAATAATAGAATGTAACTCATTTTCCTGTTCGGGCAAAATATAATTATATATCTTTTTTTCATATATAATCTGTAGATTTGATGCCTTTCTAAAAAGTGTTATTTCTTTAAATTTATTGGTAACATTCAATTCAAATTCCATTTTATCAAAGTCACCAATTCCCTCTGTTGCAGGTATTTGATATCCTAATGAATATAATATAAATCTTATAAGAGTTGTTTTTCCTTTTGAATTTTCCTCACTATAAATCATTGTTTTATCTTTAAATTGATACATATATTCTAATTCATTAGAATCTTTTACCCTTAAGTAATTTATTTTCATAAATCTGCTCCTTTCTTAATTTTATCAATAATGCTTTTTTTCTTTAAAATTGCATAACTTATAATCTGTGATATATATACATCAAGTTTGTTTTGTTCACTTATTTCATCCTTACTTTTTAAATCATCTTCAAAGAAGAAATTATACAAAGAAAGTTTTTCTTCTTTGACAAATTCACTTATTGTTAATGCTTTATTTTTTGTCCTTTTACTATACAATGAATATACTTTTGCATAATTTTCATAAGAAGAAACTTTTTCATCTAAATAATTTTTATATTTCTGATATGCCTCATAATAATCAAGTTCATCTATTCCAATATTTAGGTGGTCATTAGATAAATCCATTCCTTCGACCTCAGTTATGATTATCCAGTTGCAAAATTCTTCCTTTGTTATTTTTATCTTAGAATTCATTGAACCATTATTTAAAAATTTAGCCTCACAATACTTTACTATTGTTTTATGTTTATCAGCTAGTGTATCACTCATCATACTTAATACATTTTTTGCTTCATCATATATATATTTGTACTTTTCACTTTCAAAAGAGCCAAAAAAAGGAATTCTTATTATTACTAATTTATCTCGATTAACATCATATTCATTTCCTTTTTCTGTCATGTTATTTTTTATTTGTTTATCAATTTTTTTCTTTGACTCTGGTGAAAGTTCATCATATTTTCTTATAGTTATATCATATTTTTCAAACTCATTTGTTGGTGTGTTTAATGGATTTATCATATTAGATGCGTAAAATAAGTATTCAACATTTTTACTATCTGCCTCTGCTAATCCTAACATTGCACTTTTTAATTTAGAACTATTTCCTTTATTATTATATAAATCTTTTGTCTGTGATTTAGCTTGTATCATATATTTTGATTTATTTGTTAGTGTTATCTCAACATCTTCTTTTTGACCTTCAACTTTAATATTTTTTATATCTTTTAAGTAACTAAACATAAAATATATTGCTACATTAATTTGATATTCAAATCCGAAATTTGTAGATGATGCATTTCTATTTATTTGTTCCATAATAGCCACCTCCAAAAAAAACAGTATTTATCTTAAAAAATTAAATACTGCTCATCCTTATAAGTACATATTATCATATTTCGACATTTTTTTCAGTATTTTCAGAACAATTTAATGTTTTTTTAGTTAAAAAGCAAAAAATAGCATTTATCCATTAAATAAACACTATTTTTACAGTATTTAATATCTTTCTAGATAAATTATACTATCTAACTCAATCGTCTAAATATGGCCGCCTTAATACCCAATCAAATTATGTAATGGTAAGTAAACTCGCCACCTCCTGCATTTATGTGATTAGATATTAATATTGTATTAGGGTCTCCACCAAAGGCTTCATTAGCTCTTTTTAATCTATCTGCTCTACTTAAGTCTTCATCAAAATCTCTTGTAATAACTACAGGGACTCCCAACTGCTTAAATCTATCATACATATATAAGGCAGCTTCTAAGGTAAAGTCTTTTTCCTTTAAATTACCACTAATAGCACCAGGGTCACTACCTCCGTGTCCAGCATCTACAACCACTCCACCATTTACACGCTCATCCATATTCTCACCTCAATATAAAATATGAATAAACTAGTAATTTGACACTAATACACTTAGAAAATTATTTATTACTCAACTTCGTAACCATTTTTTTATTTCTAGTACTAAACCTTTTTATTTCTTATTATTTTCTTTTAAATTAATTTTTTTATAATCATATTTTTCCTGTTTCTCATATCTTGATGTTACATAATGAGCAGAATAACCTTTTCTATCAGTATCTTCTACTATTTCTTTCAACTCAAAATCACACATATCATCAAAAATTGATTTACGGTACTTTGCATGGGAAACATAGTGATATAATGAGTATATTATAGAAAGAAGTCCTTTTCTTACAGAACTATATCATTTAATTAGAGATGAAAAAAACAGAGAGTAGTTGTTTCCAGTAAATACTACTCTTTTATTCTTGCATTATATAACCCTCTAAAACCATCTATTTCTTAAATGTCACTTGAAATGTTGTTATACCATCCATTGATGAGGCCTTTATCTTACCTTTATGTAATAAAACAATATTTTTAGCAATAGCTAATCCTAAACCATATCTGTTATCCTTTCTACTTCTTGCTTTATCAACTCGGTAAAATCTTTCAAATATTTTTTCTTCTTCTCCTTTAGGAATAGCTTCCACTTCATTTTCTACTAATAAAATTATTTGTCCATCTTTCTTTAAAGAAAGATTAATAGTTCCCTTTTTCTTAGAGTGTTTAATAGCATTATCAAGTAGTATTTCTACTAATTCTTTAATACTATCTTCATCCATTAACATAAAAATATTATCTTCTATATCATAATTAAATTTAATATCTTTTTCATATGCTCTTCCTTCAAAGGTTAATAATGATAACTCTACTATTTTAGATAAATTATTATTAACTAATCTAACTTTCTTTCTCTGCTCACTCTTAGCAAGACTAAGTAGTTTACTAATAAGAAGATTCATTCTATTAGTTTCATATTCTATATTCTTTAACCATTTACTATTTTTCTCATCTACATCTATCGCTTCACTACTAGCTACTATGACTGATAAAGGAGTTTTTAGTTCATGAGAGGCATCAGCAATAAATTGTTTTTGTTTATCAAAGCTTTCTTTTACTGGTTTAATCAACCAAGTAGTTAAATATTTACTACCTATAATAATTAGTAGTTCTAAAATACTAAAGATTAAGATAGACATTTCTAAAGATAATTGCAAAGACTTTTTAATCTTACTATTATCAAATATCACTAATGTATCCCCTTTTAAGTAAGAATATGAATAATCACTTAGATATAAGCAACCAATATATCTAGTTTTAATCTTTTTATCTTTAAGTATTTTGATAGATAGTTCACTTATTTTCTCATTAGATACTCCATTATTAGAATGATTAATAGCATCTAAAATATTATCATTATCATCTAAAAGTACCGTATATATTACTGAATCCATAAATTTAATATTTCTATTTTCCACATTATCAATATCATTACGTTCCTTTATCTTAGCTGGCGGTATTTTTCTATCTCTTTTATTAAGAGAAACATTTAAGCTATTATTAATAGAATTTTTCTGTTCCAAATAGTTTTGAATATTAAAGATACTTACTACTGACAATATAGAAATAGTTAATATTAGAACTAGGGTATAAAATATTTTTTTACTTAATTTCTTTATTTCCATATTCTATCTTATACCCCATTCCTCTTACTGATTTAATTACTACATTAGATTCTATCGCTCTTAGTTTTTTTCTAATAAATGATAGATAAGCTTCTAGATTATTAGATTCTATTTCATTCTCTATTCCCCAGACTCTATCATATATTTGTTCTTTAGATAGTACTTGATTAGGATTATTAATAAAGTACTCTAATAACTGAAATTCTTTCTTTATAAGTTCCACTACTTCATTAGTCTTAGTACAAGTTACTTTCAAGGTAGTAGTATTAAGTACTAAATCACCAAATGATAGATTATTCTTATTACCATTTCTTTTTAATTGAATATTTACTCTTGCTACTAATTCATCCATATGAAACGGTTTAGTTAGATAATCATCTGCTCCATTCTCTAATCCATTTAATTTATCTTCAATAGTAGACCTTGCTGTTAACATTATTATTTTACTATTTATATTGTCAGTTCTCAATTTATTAAGTATCTGAAATCCAGACATATTAGGAAGCATCACATCTAATATTATTAAGTCATATGTATTAGTTGAAGCATAATAGTACCCTTCTTCTCCATCTTCTACTATATTAACAGTTAATTTTTCTTTTTCTAATCTTTCTTTAATCGCATCTGCTAAATTATATTCGTCTTCAACAATTAATACTTTCATACTCATCACCAATATTAGTTAATCATTTATATATTAAATAAATATTAAATTTTTATCTATTATAGCACAGAAAAGGTCTTGTTAATTGACTAAGTTATGTGCTATAATTTAGTTGTAGCACTTAGGGGATTAGTTTAATGGTAAAATAGGAGTCTCCAAAACTTTAGATGGGAGTTCGATTCTCTCATCCCCTGCCATTTAGATTATTAAGCTGTCAGAATCTTTCTGGCAGTTTTTTATTTGTAATTATTAAGCTGTCTAGATACTACATTTTACTTGACAATGATTGTAATTTTTTAATTTATTTTTCATTAGATACGGTCTATAATGATAATAGAGGTAAGGTGTTTGGCGGTGATAGTATATTAGTGAGAATTTTTAACAATAAAAATAAATTGAAAGTTAGGAGTAAAAATGAAAAAAAATATTAAATTAACAGCATTGTTAACCCTGTTAGTTATTTCCCTAACAGGATGTGTAAAGTTTAATTCTACAATGGAAATAAAGAAAGATAAATCTATGGACTATAAAATAATATATGCCTTTGATAAATCATTATTTGGAGATCAAGAAATATTAACTAGTAATGATAAAAAGGAACTAGAAAATAAAGGATTTACAGTTTCTAATTATGTTGATGGTAATATGAAGGGATTCAAAGTATCTAAAAACATTAAAAACATTGATGATGTAAGTTCTACTAACAACGCAACTTACGATTTATCGGGATTACTTGATAGTAACAAGAGTGAAAGTAAAGTGTTTAAAGTAAAAAAAGGTTTCTTAAAAAACACTTATACAGCTAGTTTCAAATTTGATTCATCAGATAGTGATTTAAATAATAGTACAAGTAATGACACAACAATTGATAACGATTTTACAACAGATGATAATAATACTACAACAGACTCTGATTTTGATTTTTCTAACATAAATACTAATATGGATTTAAGTTTCAATGTTAAGTTACCTTATAAAGCTATAAGTAGTAATGCTACTACTAAGAAAAATGATGATAAAGAGTTAAGTTGGAACTTATCATCAACTGGGGAAGATAAAATAGAATTTTCTTTTGCATTATATAATATGACTAATATTTATATATGTGGTGGAGTTATAGTCTTATTAATTATTATCGTTATAGTAAGTATTTTAAATAAAGGCAAGAAAAACAAAGTTTCTAATAAAGATGCAACTAATGATAAACAAACTACAACTTTTAATTCTTCTGTTGAAACACCAATTATGAGCAATAATGTAACAAGTCAAAGTATTGATAATCAAAGTATTCAAGAACAAGCTTCTACAAATTCACAATCAACGGTTTTTTCCACAACTAATGTTGATAACGCCCCTGTAAACAAAACTTTATCCACAAGCTCAGTGGATAACCAAACTTTTCCACAACCAGTTCAAACAAAAGACATATTTTCCACAACTAATGTTGATAATAATCTTGCAAATCAGACTTTATCCACAGATACTGTTAATAATCAACAATCTAATGTAAACAATGATAATCAAATTGATACTTTATAGTAAATTACTAGACTTATGTCTAGTTTTTTATATATAATTAGGATGGTGAATGATATGAATAATAAAAACAGATTAATAGAAATAATAAGTATTATAAAAATTAATAATTTAGTAGATGACAGAAGTCCTAAAAATCTTAGAAAAACCATTGAAGACTTAGGACCAACTTTTATAAAAATAGGGCAGATTCTTTCTACAAGAGTTGATTTAATTCCTAATGAATATGCTAAAGAATTATCAAAATTAAGAGGCAACGTTACGCCACTACCTTATCCACAAATAGAAAAGATTCTTAAGAAAGAGTACAAAAATTTAGATAATATATTTGCCCATATCTACGAAAAGCCAATTGGTTCAGCTTCTATTGCACAAGTTCATAAGGCAAGGTTAAAAGATAAAAGAACTGTTGTTTTAAAAATCAGAAGACCAAATATTGAAGAAGAAATAAAACAAGATATAGAATTATTAAAGCAAGCTACTAAAATATTACATCTTAATCATTTTATCAAAATAATGGATTTAGATAAGGTTTTAGATGAGCTATACACAACTACTATGATGGAACTTGATTTTTCTAAGGAAAAAGAAAATATGTTGTTCTTTGAAAATCATAACAAAGATATTCCTTATATATCTTCCCCTAAAGTGATAGAAGAATTATCAACTAAAAATATTTTAGTTATGGAATATATTGATGGTATAATGATATCTAATATAGAAAAATTAGATAATGAAAATTATGATAAGAGTCTTATTGCTAAAGAGTTGAGTAAAAACTATATCAAACAAGCTTTAGAAGATGGTATGTTTCATGCTGATCCTCATCCTGACAATATAACAATTTATAATGATAAAATATATTTTCTAGATTGGGGTATGGTAGGAACTCTATCAAAGCTTAATAGAGCTTTATTAAATAAATGTACGAAAGCTATTATTACGGAAGATTATCAAGAAGTTGCTAATTGTCTATTATCGATGTCTATAAAAAAAGATGAAACTGATTACCAAAAACTAGTTGATAATATTAAAGAAATTTTAGAAGAGTTTTCTACCCTTGGTCTTGATGAAATAGATACTAGGAAATTTATTACTAATATGTTTAAAATGCTTCAAGAAAATAATTTAATATTAGACCATAATGTTACTATGCTAATACGTGGTATTGGTGTAATTGAAGGAGTCTTACAGTCACTCGATTCCACTATCAGTCTAACTAGTGTTTTAAAGGATAAAGTATTAGAAAATGAGAAGAAAGCTTTACTATCAGGAGAAACGTTAAAAAAAATAGAGAAAAAAGTTTTAAAAAGTAGTAAAAGTTTAATAAATATTCCTGAAGAGACCGAAAGTTTACTAAAATATATAAAACAAGGAAACTTTAAATTTAAATTAGAACTAAGCAATTCAACTAAACATATTGATAAACTAGAAAATCTTCTTCATGAGTTAATACTTGGTTTTATTGATGGTTGTTTAATACTAGCTTATAGTTTTACAAAAACAGAATTAGCTAAATTTATTATACTTACTTTTATAATTATTGTATCAGCTTTATTAACATTTAAAATGGTAAGAGACTTATTACATAAAGGATATTAGTGATAATATTCTTTTATTATTGCCCCATTTCATTATAAATCCAGACCATTATATTATCTACTATCTCATCTATTTCTTGTTTTGTTAAGCATCTATCTTTATCTATATGATACCATTTAGAAAGGCAAGTTCTACAACAAGTAGCTGTAGCATGCATGGCAATAAAAACGGGATGACCTCTCATTGGTGTTTGTTTACCATCATTTAAAGTAGGATATGGTGCTAACCTTTTACATATAAAATCATAAGCATGCGACTTTATTACTTTATAACCCTTATCTGAAACATATTTCCTATCTTTATTAGAAAGATGAAACCTACTACGGAACTTAGAGGTTTTAAACCTTTCTAATTTTTTATCTATTATATATTTTTCACTCATCTTCATCTTGATTCACCACATAAATTCTATCTCATTCTTACAAATTTAACAAGTGACTTTTTTCTTTCTAATTCCTTAATAAAAATCGAATAATTATTACTAGGTACTAACAAATAACATCTATTTCTAGTTCTAGTTATTGCCACATAAAATAGCCTTCTTTCTTCACTATAAGGATAATCTTCTGCTTTTTTAGTTACTAATCTCATTATCCTTTCTTCTTTTATTTGATTAGGAAAGCCTAGCACACTATTAAAAAAGTTAATCACTATAACATTATCAGCTTCTAATCCTTTAGACTTATGTATGGTTAAATAATTAATAACTAAATCTTTTCTCTTTTTATATACTATCTTATCATTATCAGCTACTAACAAATCACTTAAGATAAGATTTATATCATTGTTATTTCTACCTAAAATGAAGATACTACCTTTATCTAACTTATCAAGTACCTTTAAAATAGTACTTTTTAAATCATTAGAATAAATAACTTGTAGTGGATAATCAATATGCTTAAATGATGTTAATTCTTTTCTTAACTGATATTTATTTTTCAATATAAATTCACTAGCTATTTTTATAAGTTCTTCACTATTTCTATAGGTATTTCTTATTTTATGAGTAACTGCCTCTTTATAATAATCTTTAAAATTATAAAAAAGACTTATATCACAACCACTAAATCTATAAATAGATTGAAAATCATCTCCTACTACCATTAAAGAACTATTCATATTATCTACTAATTCTTTAATAAATAAGAATCTAACATAAGATGTATCTTGGTACTCATCAATAATAATATAAGATATTTTTCTTTTATAGTATTTAACTCTATCTTTAGCAATAAATAGTAAATCATCAAAATCAAGTTCTTTATTTTCCTTCTTTTCTTTTTCATATAGTAGATATATATTTAAAGTAAGTAAAAGAAAGTACTTTTCTTTTAAATAAGTAATTGGTAAAAGATAGCTTTTTATCTTTTTAAAGAATTTCTGATAATCTTCCATTTTGTAGTTACCGCATTTAAACAAGCGAATAAAAGTCATTATTTGTCTTTTCAGTAATAGTATTTCCTTACTCTTAGTTACCAATATTTTTTGATAGCTCTTATAATAATCTTTACTAAAATATATATTAAAATATCTTAATACTACTTTTAAAAGATTTGGTGAAGATAAAATATCTATATTAAAAAAGTTTTCCACAACCATTGTTAATAATTCGTCACTCGCTATTTCATAAGTATAGTTAGTCTCATCTAGTATTTTCATAGCCAACTTATGAAAGGTATAGCATTCTATATTGTCATTAATTTCTTCTCTTATTTTCTTTTTCAAGTTTTCAACTGCCATATTTGTAAAGGTAATACAAACTATCTCTTCTTTTGGAATATGTTTTTCTTCTATTAAGTATTTTATCTTACCAAGTATAGTCAAAGTTTTTCCACTACCTGCTCCTGCTAAAACAAAGAGGTATTTATTATCATCTTTAACAATTTCTAGTTGGTCATTATCAAGTTTATAATTCATTACTGTAAAGTCCAGATTCATCACCTCCAAGTTGTATATATAATATCTCATAAACATATGTTCGTCAATACTTTTTTATTTTATTTTTCTATTTAGACAAAAAGCAATCCTTACATAATCTCTTCTAACATTTGCATCATATATATGCCCATTCCAAATACCATTTTTTACATAACATACTAATAGAGGTGAAAAAATTGTTTGAAGCATTTAAAAACTTATCTCCTGTTTGGCAAACATTAATTGCTACTTTGTTCACTTGGGGTGTAACTGCATTAGGAGCTAGTATTGTCTTTTTCTTTAAAAAGGTCAATAAAACAGTAATGGATGCGATGCTTGGTTTCTCTGCTGGAGTAATGATAGCAGCCAGTTTCTTTAGTCTAATTGAGCCTGCCTTAGAAATGACAAAAAGTTTAAAAATGAATGGACCAGTAATAATATCAATAGGTTTTCTATTAGGTGGTACTTTACTATTTATTGGTGATAAGATATATAACCTAGTTGATAAAAAGAAAGACGGTAAAAAAGGCAGTAGAAAAAGATGCTTTATGTTAATATCATCCATAACTATTCATAATATTCCTGAAGGACTTGCTGTCGGAGTAGCTTTTGGTAGTCTAGCTTATAACATAACAGGTACTACTCTATTATCTGCTCTTACTATCGCTCTTGGTATAGGATTACAAAACTTTCCGGAAGGTAGTGCTGTTAGTCTTCCATTAAGAAGAGAAGGATACAGTAGAAAAAAAGCCTTCTTTTATGGACAACTATCTGGAATAGTAGAACCAATATCAGCGGTTATTGGTACTATACTTGTTTTAAAGATAAAAACTATTCTACCATTCTTATTAGCTTTTGCAGCTGGATCTATGATTTATGTAGTAGTAGAAGAATTGATACCAGAAAGTCAAACCAACCCCAAAAAAGACCTGATGGCCTTCTTTACATTATTTGGTTTTGTCCTTATGATGATATTAGATATAACTCTAGGATGAAAAATTATTCAATATATAATTTTTCATTTTCTTTTAATTCTATCGCATATAAACCATTTTTCTTACAAGTAAATACTAATTCTATTTTTCTAGTTGAAGTATTATTCCGATTATCAGTTACTTCTTCTTTTTTTGTTTCTTCTTTTATAGATTCTATTTTCTTAAATGTATAACCATTACTATTTAATACTTTTATACTATCATCTATCCAAAGACAATCAACTGGATTTTTAGGATTATTAATAGACCAATAACCACTTTCATTCTTATGCCAACCACTACCAGTAAACTTTCCTTTTCCACACTCCATATGCACATGATTACCAGTTACATTTCCCTTAGTTCCTTCTTCATAAAACCTTGTTCCTCTAGGAATTACTTGACCAACTTTCAAATTAGAAACATCATTATCATGAGCAAATAACATAGTCATATAATCAATTGTGCCATCAGGATACTCTACTTTATCAACACTCTCTAACCATACTTCGTTAGCATCATTGGGATAAATCTTTTTAATAACACCCGTAAATGGGGCCAGAATAAAATCTATTCCCGAATCACTTCCTCCATCATCTATAGCAAAACTATTCTTATGAGTTCCTACTCCATAACCTTGCGTTATTCGCATATAAGGACTAGGATAAAGAGGCTTCTCCATTATTTTTTACTCCTCTCTATAACATTTTTCTTATTAATCACAATACTTTCACTATTAGTTAAATCTCTATATGATTTAAGCTTACCTTCTAAAGATTTATAGATTGTATCCGCTCCAATAAAACTAAAAAAGCCTACCCATAAACTTTCAGGAAAGGTAATAGAGGTAAAAGTAATGCAGAAAAGAACACCTAATACCAAATTGACAGCAAAGCTATAAAGACATAAACATGAAGAACACTTTAAACATCTTTTTGTTTTTTGAACTAGAGCACAAGTAATAGTACTTAAGGCGATGGAAACTACTAACATCTGTTGCAAAATAGTTAGTTTTAACATACACATTCCTCCCTCTAAAGTAATTTATGCAAAACTAAAAAAAATGCTACTATTTTTTTACTTTCAAATCATGTTTAAAACGAAAACTTCCACTTGCAGCTCTATTTAAATAACCATTATAACTTGCCAAAGTTTTATCAAGCATTTCTGGTTTATTTTTTCTAACATATTTTACTCTTTTTATCACTCTTTTCTTTGTATCACTACTTAATAGCATTAATAATTTCTTATCTTCTAATATAAACCTATATCCAAGGAAACAAAATCCATGATGAATTTCTAGTATTTGAGTCTTTTTATTTAGTTTTAATTTAACCTCAGCTAATTTTTTTTCAATCTCACCTAAACAATATTTAAGATACTCTCTATCCTCATGAAAAAGAATAAAATCATCCATATATCTTACATAACATTTTATTCCTAGTTTTTCTTTAATATAGTGATCCAAATCATTAAGATAATAAACCGCTAATATCTGGCTAGTCATATTACCAATAGGTAACCCCTTACCTTTTTTATAAAGAGGAATACTCTTAAGACTATTAACATGTTCTTGATAATCGTTAATAGGAAGAGTTTTTAATCTTTTTATTTCTTTATCAATAGACTTATTAATACACTCATTAACATAATCATAATTAGTACTTATAATCACTTCTTTTACTAAATTAAATACTCTATCATCATCAATCAAATTTTTTAATTTTTCAAGTAATATTTCTTGATCAATCGAATAAAAATATTTAGCTATATCACACTTTAAAACATATATTTTATCATGCTTATACTTTAATTTATTAATATACTTTTTGACATATTCTATCCCCTTACTTGATCCCATTAATGGTCTTGTAGCAACATTCATCGGTAATAGTAAGGAATCAATTAAAGGAAATAGAAAATAAGTACTAATTAAGTGATTAATTATTTTATCAGGCATACACTCACTCATGATAAGTCTATACTTAGGTTCTTTAATAATAAAGATATTATATTTTCCATGTTTATACTCTTCACTTTTCAATATATTGTAAATAGAAATAATATTGCAAGAAAAAAATAGTTCAAATACGAAAATTTTTTCTTTATGCCTTGTATTATTTCTAACAGTTTTATATACATCCATAAGATTTTCGATTGTAACTACTTTATCATAACTAAGTGTCTTTCTTTTCACTTTTAATCACCCCATAAGAAATCTTTTTCATCTCAATTAAAAAATTACTAACGGATATGTACTTCTTAGGGCTAATAATTTTTTTCTTATAACTAACTTGCATATAATAATCTAACATTGAAATCTGTATCAATAATGATTTTAAATACTTAAGTTTTATTCTATTTGTAGCCTCTATTCGATAAGAGAATATATCCTCAATTATTGAATACATAGTTTTTTCAATATTTTGTTTTAATACTACTTCCTTTTTAGGAAAATTAACCAGTTGTTTATTTATATAATCAATAGTCTTTTCACTACTAGATAAAAGCTTAAATCCATCATTAGAGTTCATCAACAAACTCCTTGATTTTATTATAGTTATCTTTATTTGTTGTTATTAAATTTTTAATTCTTTCTAATAATAACTCATTAGAACATTTACTGTAGTAACTTCTTTCTGCAATTCTTGCTATATCATTATACAAGTTATCATCACTTCTATAGTTTTTATCTTCTTCTTCAAAAATATAGAAAGAGATGTTTTTCTCTTTCAAATTAGCACATACTTTTTCAAAAGCTGAAATAGGAAAGCCTAGTTTACCATTATTTATCTGATAGGAAAACAAATAATTTAAAACTATTGCATCTTTAGAAAAAGTAACATAGAAACTACCCACTTTAAATAATACTACTTCATCTTGATGTAGGCATTTAATTTCTTCATATTTATCTTTTACTTTCATTTTTCACCCATACTAGTTATGCCAAAGACCAGCCTTGTTTCCAATCTAATGATTATGGTTATTACCATTACTTCCTCAGATTATCAACCTTAATCGATAATTCACGGTCAAATATAGGATAGACAAACCTAATTTATAGTAGGAATCTGGGCGGACACCGATGGAATTCGTCACGTTATTCCACGGATTCAAACTGCCTGATGGCATCACATTCCAAACGTTAGCATTCGAGTTGTTAGAATTGAAGTTAGACGGAGAAAGCGAAAAACTTGAATACAAGTTGGGAAAGGAGAGAGTCCGTTAATAGACTGCCCTTTTAACTTTTTTTTCAATGCACCATATTTTTCAACTAAATAGAAAATATTCTTTCTAGCTAATTGAAGTATACATTATATCTTCTGGCATAATTATTTTCTTTATTTTTTATTATATATATTTTTTGCTAGGCAAAATGATGAGTCATTTTGCCTAACGCACTTTCTATGATACTACAAATGGATTTAGTGATGTTCCATCTCCCTTAGTTATCAGTATATCAGCTTTTAGGTTGATAACTGGGCGGACACCGATGGAATCCGTCACGCTAATCCCCGGATTCAAACTGCCCGAAGGCATCACACCCCAAACGTTAGCACTCGAGTAGTTAGAATTGAAGAAAGACGGAGAAAGCGTCCAATAGTACTTACCATTATATAGATAATAATTACTGTTTGGTGAGTATCCTCCATTATAGTAAGCTCTTCCTCCAGCCATAGCTACCTCATCGGCTAAAATTAACCCTACTGGATAGTCTAGTTTAGCACTTTCATTTGACATTTTAAATTTATCATTATCCTGACTACATTTTAAACTTGGTTTTTTATTATCTTGTAAACGATTATATGCTCCATATATAGTTGTTGGTGTTGTTAAATAACCAGAACCACTTGTCATACTTCTGTCACTACAGAATGTTTCATCTGCTAGTTTTGAAGTATAACTTGTCATATTTGTTTTATACCAATTATCTAGTTTTGTTTTAATTAGTGAATCTGTCTTATTAGTTTGAGCTGTTAATAAACTATTTGAACTATAACTTATTGGTTGGACTCTCATTTGAGTAGTATTAATATACCCAACGATTTTATATACTACATTACAACTAGTATTTAAACAACTATATAACTGCTTGTTTACTATCTCATCATGGTTATCATTCCATGTTAGTTGTTTGATATCTCCTGTTAAAGTAAATTTCTTAGTTGATTGATCAAAGGTATAACCTGTTCCAAAATTATATTTTGTTGTATTGGTAAACCAATAATAACCTGTTGTTCCATTACTTTCATGCAGAGAAAAATCTTCATTATACTTATATCCGACATAGGTTGGATCCCAGTATTTACTATTAAACTGAAAATTACCTATAGTAACAGCATCTCCTGTATCTGATGTACTTTTACCAGAATAAACCATTCTAATAGAACCATCTCCATTTCGACGGATGATTCTCCAAATGAATCCGGCAAAAGATACATAGTTATTTTTTACGGCTCCACGATAATAATAACTTTCTCCTTCATCATCTTCTGCCATATATAGTCCATCTGTTTCTGTATCATTTGGTGCTATCTTTGTAAAGTCTGGTGTTCCTTTCGCTTTTATAGCAGTCTTGGCTGCAGTAGTTGATGTTTCATGATTATTCATTACTAACATACAATCTGATAATGTAGTAAATCCATTTTCATAACAATATTTATCTTCAGCTTGGGCTACTGTATCACTTGTTTGTCCATAAACACTTACCTTTACCTTATACGTTAATCCTCCATTATCATTCTGAGGATTATAATTTTCATCTACCCATAATCTTAATCTATAATTAATAATAGTATCTCCTTGATTCTTTAAGTTACCAGTATACAAACTCATCATATCTGCAGGTCTTCCGGTATATACATTTCCAGATGGCTCTTCATAATAAGTTCTTGGTGCCATTACTTCAGTCTCTTTTCCATTACTATCTACTGTAGTTAAATAGTACTTAATATTATTACCACTAAAAGTATTACCCGTTTCTTCTTTAGC
>JABLTS010097469.1_pt1 | contig 17832 bp, 11 predicted proteins | sample 7160081 | NCBI WGS metagenome assembly JABLTS01 (sample SAMN14651231, study PRJNA627086) | human gut metagenome | isolation source: feces | host: Homo sapiens | reverse complement strand
GTTGCGGCAATCGTGATCATGATCATCGTAGTATTCGCTACACCGGCTGGAACCAGCATCAAAACTGGTATCGAAACAGCTATCAAAAAACTGACAGATAAACTTGGTCAGACAGCCGAAATTAACGGCTAATCAAAAAGATCTGTGCTTCTGTACATCCGGCCTTGTGCCAAGGGTGTAGAAGATCAGGAATGGAAACATTCGAGAGCCTGACAGCAGCTGTGGAATAATGCAAATTTTCTGTTGTTAATATGAGGCAAAAAAGGACTTATCGTAACGTGACAGTGTGAGGTCAGTTCCACATAAGAATTTGCCTGTGGATTTAAACCTGGATGAATAAGGCGTTATCGTAGACGCTGCATTTATTTAACAAACAAATAAATAAGGAATCTCCTACCTCTAAGTGTAAACGAAGGTAGGAGAGGAATTATTAAAAAGAAATGAAACGGCAGTAGCGGGCGAAGAAGAATCGGTATCCCATACTGACATGAGGTCAAGCAACGTCGGTGTTCCCGACATGTCGGACTCTGTGAAATTATCGACCGTGGATTGAAACAAAAAATGATGGAGGTAAACGTCCAATGAAGGCATTTTTGGAAGAGTACGGTGTGATTGTCGTTGCGGCAATCGTGATCATGATCATCGTAGTATTCGCTACACCAGCTGGAAACAGCATCAAATCCGGCATTGAAACAGCTGTCAAAAAACTGACAGATAAACTGGGTCAGACAGCTGAAATCAATGGTTAATAAAAAGTAGAGTATGATTTTGCTCCGAAAATGGTGATGCCAGCCAAAATGGTAAATAAAAACAGGAGGTAAACGTCCAATGAAAGCATTTTTGGAAGAGTACGGTGTGATCGTCGTTGCGGCAATCGTAATCATGATCATCGTAGTATTCGCTACACCGGCTGGAACCAGCATCAAAACTGGTATTGAAACAGCTATCAAAAAACTGACAACAAAACTGGGTCAGACCGCTGAAATCAGCGCATAATCGGAAATCTGCGCCTTGTGTGCTACGTATCCGAAATGATGAATCTTGGGAAGAGATGTGTCGATAGGGATACATCTCTTTCTTAATTTTTGAGAAAGGAGACAGGGGTTCTACTCCCTATTTTAAAATATGATTTCAAATTGGAATTTTAAAGAGGAAAGTTATGGACCGTTACTGCCATTTGTAAAAGATCCGTTGATCACAGATATCAACTATAATGGATCGGATGTGTGGCTGGAACATCTGGAAAAAGGCCGATATAAAGCCGATGTCCAGTTGACTCCTGAATTTGTCCAGCAGTTCAGCGTCCATATTTCCAATGTTGTATCTGAACAGCTGAATAAATTTAATAACGTACTAGAGGCTGAGACCGAGACCCTTCGTATCTCGATCATCCACCCGTCCGTAACCGATACCGGATATTCCATATCTATCCGAAAAACACCGGCAGTTATCCGTCTCCATGAAGATGAAATGCTGAAACAGGGGTATTTCACGAAACCGATCCTGGCATTTTTGAAAAACTGCATCAAGGCAAATATGAACCTGGTGTTTTGTGGAACTCCTGGAGCCGGTAAAACAGAACTTCTGAAATACCTGACGCAGTTCATCCCGATGGATGAAAAGGTTATGACCATTGAGGATAACCTGGAGATCCATTATAAGAACATCAACCCTGGCGCGAACTGTGTAGAACTGAAAGTAGATGAAGAACTGTTTTCCTACACCAAGGCAATTAAAACAGCCCTGCGTCAGAACCCACAGAGGGTTCTTCTTTCTGAGGCCCGTTCCACAGAGGTAAAATACCTGATGGAATGCTTCTCTACCGGTATCAGTGGACTGACAACTCTGCATACGGATGATACCAGGAAGATCCCGGACCGTATCCTGAACATGGTTTCAGATTCCTATGCAGCAAACCGTATGATCAACGATGTCTATACCTTCATTAATGTCGGGATCCTGATCCGTAAAAAAGTTGTGGATAACCGTATTATCCGTAACGTTGACCAGATCTGTCTGTTCGACCGTGACAACGATACGAATACGAAAGACCTGATCGTGGAAAATGGAACGCAGGTCTCCCAGAAGATCCCGGACAACTTATTGAAGAGGTTCCGGAGGGCAGGTATCGAAGATCCATTTGTATTTACTAAGGAGGGTTGATATGGCAAGAGAACCCAAGAAAGTAAAAGAAAAGAAAATGCATTTTTGGAATTATCTGAATTTTAAGAAGATGCAGGCGGAGGTCAACCGGTATGGTATGAGCATTAACATGACCGATTACCTGAAATTCATCGGGCTGTCCTATCTGGCGATGATCGCATTTTGCTATGTGTTTAAACTGCGCTGGCTGTGTATCGCTGCAGTTGCTGTCGTGATCACACTGTTACTTCCTTCGATCTTTATGGCACAGTTTCGAAACATGTATGAGACCAAGCGGTTTGAGGATGTCAATGCTTACCTTGAACAGATGTTGTATTCTTTCCGCCGACAGCCGAAGATCCTGATCGCCCTGCAGGATACTTTAGTCCTGTTTTCCGAAAATACAGAAGGTGGTTTTTATAAAGTTATCAATGAAGCGATCCAGTATATCCAGGCCGGACAGAGCCAGGGAGATATCTATAGGGAAGCGTTCTCTATTATCGAAGCAGAATATGGCTGTAAGAAGATGGAAAAAGTCCATAACTTCATGATGAAGGTAGAACAGGACGGTGGTGAGTGCGAAGGTGCCATTGAGATTCTTCTTCTCGACCTGAAACTCTGGGTTGACCGGATGTTTGAGTTGATCCAGGAAAAACAGAAGATCAAAGTCAATGTAACCATTGCGATCGGCCTGTCCCTCTTAATTGTTGGTATGGCAATCTATATGATCCCGTCTTCTTTCAATGTAACCAATCAGTGGCTGTCACAGATTGCTACCACGGTCAGCCTTTTGCTGGATGTCTTTATCTGGTATTTTGTACAGAACAAGCTGTCCGGAAACCTGATCAATGTCGATCGGGATGAACCATTTGAAGAGATCAAACCGGCCTATGACCTTGTAATGCATGGGGAGGAGCGGAACAAAAAAAGCCGCAGGAATGCACTGATCGCTGCGGTTGCGATCTTTGTTGCAGCTGCCGCGTGCGCAGCCACCTTTAGCGTACAGGTAGGGGTTGCGCTGATGGCATTCGGTGTATTGATCGCGATCCATCCGAAACGGCATTTCAAACACTGCTTTAAACGGGTCTCCCGTGCGGTAGAAAAAGCATTCCCGGAATGGCTGTTAAGTCTTTCTTTGCAGATGCAGACGGATAACGTCCATGTTTCCATTATGAAAACGACCGGAGAAGCTCCGGAGATCTTACGGGAAGAGCTTCGGAAGTTATCGGAAGGCGTGGATAAAAATCCTGGTGAACTGAAACCGTACATTGACTTCATGTACCGGTTCCACATCGCAGATATTACCTCTGCGATGAAGATGCTGTATTCCATGGCAGAATTTGGTGCCCAGGATGCACAGGAACAGATCCACACCCTGGTAGAACGAAATACAGCTATGATGGCAAGGGCAGAAAAGATGCGTATGGAAGACTCCCTGGCAGGTATCACCATTACCATGCTGCTGCCAATGATCACTGGTGTATTGAAGATGATCGTTGACCTTGGCCTTGTTATGTGGAGCATCCTGCAGATCTCGAATCTGTTATAAGTAACAAACAGGGAGGGGTGTACGATGAAAGAATTTTTGGAAGAATACGGCGGTATGGTGATCATCTGTATCGTGGGCATGGCGATCGTCACTGCCCTGATTAACTCGTTGAACACGATCACAGCACTATAGGAGGGGATTGTTATGAAAGAAATGTTGGAAGAATATGGAGGCGTTGCGGTCTGTGTGATCATGGGCCTTGTGATCCTCGGGATCTTTATCAGCATGTTCAAAGGAAATGGATCCCTTGCCAGCGATGTCTGGAAAGTGCTGATGAGTCCTATGTTATAGGAGGTAGGATATGCGGGCAATCTTAGGAGAATACGGGAAAGTGATCGTGTGTGCGATCGTGATCCTTTCCATTTTTGGGTATTGTTTCACCCTGAAAAGTGGATCCGTTGCGGCAAGCCTTCCTTCCCCAACGGTGACAGTAAAAAGTGATGATTCCTTCAATCTGGTGGATGATGTTTCCAAACGGGCATATCCCACCATTACAGTCCCAAAAGCAGACTGTAAGTTAAAGATCAAAAGAACTTACAACCTGCTAAACCAGAATACAGTCCATGTTTCTGCGACAAATGCAGACGGCAATGCGTTATCTTATTCTGTAACCAGGATTGAATTTCCGGATGGAACGGTAAAGGAAAAGGAAGCTGCAGAATCATCTGCATACAGCGTGTCCAGTAATACAACCGGGACAATGAAAGTCACTTATATGACAAAAGAGACTTATAACGGACGGGAACTGAAAACAGAAAAAACGGTCCAGTTCCTGTTCGACTAAAAGGGTCCCCTGTATCCTACAGGGGGCTTTTCTTTTTAGAATTCACCATACTATAAGTAGGAAAACATTTTGGAAAGGAGGCCCGCCAGATGGTGGGGCGGAGACATTCTCCGTTTATAAAACATGAAAGGTTCCATTGAGACGATGCTTGGGATCATCCTGCTGGCTTTTATGGCTTTGCTCGGAACATCCTATATCACGGCATCTTTGACAACACAGAAGGCACAAAATTACCATGCAGCAGTCGTGGCAGAGTTGGAGGCATCGGATTTTTCCACCAGTGTCGTCAGTTCTTGTAAGACAAAAGCAAGGGACAACGGTTACAAAAACCTGACAATCACGGTGAATGGAAATTCCGATACCGGGAAATACGCAAAAGTCGTCCTGGATTATGACTATGCGATCCCGTTATTAAACCGGGTGATCGACCATGAGATCGTAGGCTACGCAAGATAGGGGGAAACAGATATGAGAAATGTAATGATCGGGTTTTTCTCCATCGTGATCCTGTTGTTAGTCAGCCTGTCCTTAACATCTTCCTCCGGTAAGACCATGAGGCAGAATGAGCTGGACTCCAGCCTTTCTTCTGCCATGATGTCTTCCATGGAATCTTTGCAGAAACGGGCAGACAACGATGCGAAAACAGACCTGACGGACCAGCAGTTTATCGCAGATGCGATCCAGGCAGCCCTGGTAAAAACAGATGCAGACGCGACGTATAAAGTAACCGTGTACCAGCTGGATGCCCAAAAGGGACTCCTGGATGTCGGTGTAACGGCAAAATACGCACAGGTCATGCATCCTGGTAAAGTTTCTGCAAGACGGTGTATCGTCCTGGACGATTACAAGAATGATCTGGATGAGTATTTTACCGTGGTCTTCAAAGACGGCGATTCCGTGGTAAAACAGATCCAGCTGTATGGTGGGGATCTGCTGACCGCACAGATGCTGCCACAGGGCAATGGCTATGGAAGTGCTACCTGGCAGTGTAATGGCATTACCTGCAGTACATCCAGTATGCCACAGGTCTTTGTGACAGGGGATATGACTTTTACGAAAAAATGAGGAAAAGCCTTGCAAGTTTTGCAGGGCTTCTTTTTTTTGCAAAATGCTTTTTGTTTTTGGACCTGTTTCTACATACTATATATAGGAAAATTTATCAGAGGTTCAGCCATTTTGTCTGCAGCTGTCGATGTGTTTTGGGATACCCCAGGGAGGTGATGAAACAGAACCGCATGGCTGGCGGTGACGGGGTTTACAGCCACGAAACACGAAAACACGTACCGTTGGATGTTCGAACCTAAACGGTACATCGATACAAGGAGGACAAAATTTATGCATAAGTTCTTTAGAGGATCCAAAAAGACAATTGCAGCAATGATGGCCGTCCTTATGTTTACTTCTTCAACGGGCGGATACGCCCAGGCCGGTATGATCCAGGATGCCTTCCCGGAAACACAAGAAATTGTGCAGGATGTGCAGGAGAATACCGATACACCAGTAACTGAGGATGCGGAAACGGTCGTTACCAAACCGGAAACGGAGGTGCCGACAGGGGAGCCAACAAAAGAACCTGCAGAAGACTCTGTGGAAGGTTCTGTAGACAACCCTACACCGGAAGTGACCGAAACACCAAAACCTACAGAAAAACTGGAAGAAAAAAACAAGGATGCATCAAAAGAGACCACCGCTGATTCTGAGAAGAAATCAGAAACTTCCGAAAAGAAGGAAACGTCTGAGGATTCCAACGAGTTGAGTAACACGGTAACACGGTTTATACAGGAAAAAGATTCCTACGCCTATATGGAGCAGATCACCAATATGGACGACCTGCTTTCGGAAATGAACGAGGAACAGTTGTATGAACTTCTCTATTTTATGCGTCTGAGTTTCTTATCCGAAGTGCCGGAAAACCACAGCCAGACACTGGACACCTATTATGAGATCCTGAATGCTTACATCAGAGCAAAAACCGGAGATCCCAAACAGGAATGGCAGGACCTGGTATTGCCATATCTTCCTTATTATCAGGAAGGGATGAAAACAACCAAGGACTATCTGGATGTAGTAGATGGCAAAGATTTCGACCTTTCTTATCTGGAAGAGCAGTTATCGTCTTTGGAAGACTGCCAAGATTCCGATATCTTGGCTGGCAAGGCAGAACCTGTAACCATTGAAGCAGCGATGGAGAGCGTCCGTCAGGATGTCCTTGATGGGAACCCCGCAGATGCGATCTGGACCATGTATCATTATGGTTATATGGCAGATGTTTTAGCAGAACTGGATTACGAAACCTTAGAAGGATTTTTCCAGGGACTGGGTGAGGATGATCGATTTGTCTTCAATACCTTAGCAGGATATGAATATTTCCGGTTTGTAGACCAGGGATATGCGCTGGACGGATACAAGGAAAAAGCAGAAATGCTCCAGTATTTTTATCAGGAAGCAGCAGAACCTGATGCAGCAGACCAGATCTTACTTTCATATCTGAATAAACAGGACAAAAAAACCTACAGTTCCGTAGAAGCTTATGTGGCAGAAATGACCAAAGATTCTTCGGAAAACTTTGCTGAAGTGATGGAAGCCTGGAACCTGTTTTTAGCAGGACGGGTAGACACTCTTGTAAAAAAAGTGAACAAAGAAGAGATCAAGGATGAACCGAGTAAACCAGAGGATTCCCACGAACCCTTGGCACCGGACACGCCGGATGTGGATGTGCCGGATACCGGGGATTCTACCGGGGATAACCTTGGAGAAGCCGGGGACGATCTGCCGAAAAAAGATATCGGCACTGGGGACACTTTATCCGATGTGGAATATCCTTCGTTAGGAAAAAACTATAACGATGGGATCGCCCTTGCATCAGCACAGTACAATAAAAATGTAAACGGCGGCCAGTGGGTGGCTATCAGTAATACCTGGTATTTTGTCCAGTCCAACGGACAGATCCTTTACAACTCCTGGGTCCTGGATGGAAACGACTGGTATTTCATCAAGCCGAATGGCTGGGCAGTCGTAAGCGCTTATGCAGTAATTGATAATGTTGCTTATCATTTCAATGCAAAAGGTGCAGATGATGGTAAGTTAAGCCAGGGCTGGGTTGTCAGTGACATTAACGGTGGATGGTATTATATCTATAACGGCGCCGCCCAGTATGGCTGGGTCTGGCCACAGGAAAAATCCGTAGCGGATGCTGCCGGTAATACGTATTGTTATTACTGGTGTGGACCTTCCGATGACCGTGTAATGCGTGCGAATGGATATTACACCATCTGGTGTGCAGAAGCAGGACAGAACCTGGATTACTATCTGGACAGTGGCGGACATCTGATCCAGGCAACGATCGGTGGAAACAGCTATTATAGTGCATTCAACGCAAATAATGGTGCTATCGATTGTGCATGGAATGGCTCTACTGTAGTATTAAAAGGTGGAAACCATAATGTGTCCGCACAGCATGGTATTATTGGGAAAAATGTGACTATCACTACCGATGGAAGTCACCGCTGTTATATCCGAAACAGTAATACGACCACTGGAGGCAACCGTCCTACCATCCTTTATATTTCCGGTGGAACCTTAACCATCAACGGTTATATTTCCTGGGATGGTGGGAATATCAATTCCGGTAAAGCCGCCTCTGATGTCCTGATCGCGGAAAATGGTGGAACATTAACCTTTAACAGTGCCAACGCAAAAGTTTTTAACTGTAACCAGGGCTTACATGGGACATCGGATTCCCCGAATGGTGCGAAGATCAATTTTTACGCCGGCGAAATTTACAACTGCTTGCTTGGTATCGGTACATACAATAACGTTACCATGACAGGTGGTACAATCCGCAATTGTCAGCAGGGTGTCCATTTGAATGCCTGCTACCGGGATATTGTGTGTGATATCACCGGGGGCACAATCAAGGACAATTCATCCTATGGTGTTGTTGGACTTGCTGCTAACTGGGGATCACCACATAAAGTAACTCTTACTGTGACAAAAGCAAATGTCTTTGGTAATGGTTATGGTGTCGGTCTGTCTGGTTCTGTAACAGCAAACAGTTCTTTAAAACTTGATAACGGAACGAATATTCATAATAACACTCATGTAGGTACTTTTGTTGAAAGTGGTTCTATGAATGTTGGCGAAACTGCAAATGTTGATATTGTAAATAATGGCGAACGGGGTGCAGTTGTAAATAATGTACATTCAACAGGCACATTTAACAAAGCAACCATTACAGGAAATGGAAATAGTTCTATGACCGGCGCTGGTATTTATACCACAGGAACCATTTCAACCACAGCAAGCACGAATGTATCCAATAACAAAGGAACACAAGGTGGCGGTATCTGTGGGGATGGAAACGCTGTTTTAACTATCAATGGCAGTACCATCAACAGTAACACTGCCAATGGTTGTGGTGGTGCAATCTGTTCTTATGGAACTTTGAACTTGAATAGTGGCACTTTAAAGAAAAACTCCGCAACTGGAGATGGTGGCGCGATCTGGTTCAAAAAAGGTTCTATCAATGCAACCATCGAAGAAAATTCCGCAAACGGTCTTGGTGGTGGCGTATCCCATAGCGGCGGTAGCGCGACCGACCATATCAAAGGCGGAACGATCAATAACAACAAAGCAAATCAAGGCGCTGGATTGTATACCGATGGAACGTTGGTAATCGACAATAGCTCGATCAATAATAACACTGCATCCGGAAACGGTGGCGGTATTATGAGCAACGGACCTGTAACCATGAATGCTGGAACTATTACAGGAAACTATTCCGGCTGGGATGGCGGTGGCGTGAACTCCCATGCAAACTTCAATTTTAACGGTGGAACCATTCAGAATAATACAGCGTATTGGCTGGGTGGAAATATCCATCAGCAGTCAGTCAACAGTGCAAATGTAACATTTACTGTAACATCTAAAACTCCAATTTCCGGAGGTAAAGCCGAAGGATCTGGTGGTGGTGGTATCTGTGTATATGGTACTGGTGCAAAAGTCATCCTGAATGATGGAACATCCGTGAAAGATAATACTGCACCTGTTGGTGGCGGGATCGATAGCAACGGAGCTGTTGAAATGAAGAACGCAATTATCAGTGGAAACTCTACAACAGGAGTTGGTGGCGGAATTGCTCTCTTTACTGATAGTTATGGAACAGGCTCATTGAAGATGTCTTCTGGAATCATTGAAAATAATACTGCTGGAACAGAAGGCGGCGGCTTCTGGGGTTCGAATTTCACTATGACTGGTGGAACGATCCAGAATAACAACGCCGGCACATTAGCAGGCGGTGTTTTGGTCAATGGAACCGGTGCTTGTAGCATGAGTGGCGGTACGATCACAAATAATACATCCACGTATAGTGGCGGTGGATTATTTGTCGATGATAACACTCCATTTACCATGGGTGGCGGAACGATCAGTAATAACACGGCCGGTGGAGATGGCGGTGGTATCTATAATGATAATGGTAACATTACAATAACCGCTGGAACCATTTCCGGAAACAAGGGCCAGTGGGGCGGTGGCATTAACGATTGTGGTACCGTTACAATGAAAGGCGGTACAATCAGCGGAAATTCTACAACTTCAAAAGCTGGTGCTGGTATCAATGTTTCTACGAATGGAAAACTCACTATGTCTGGTGGAAAGATCCAGAATAATACTTCTGCTGAAACTGGCGGTGGTATCTGTAATTTAGGTACCCTGGAAATCTCCGGTGGAGAAATCTCTGGAAATACGACCAAGTACAGTGGTGGTGGTATTTACAATTCCGCACAGGGAAAAGGAACTACGATCACTGGCGGTACAATTTCTGGAAATACTGCTGAAACCTATGGTGGTGGTGGTATTTATATCGAAGACAACTCCAAAATCACTATGACTGGTGGAACGATCAAAGCTAATACGGTCAAAACCAATGGTAAAGCCATTTACCAGAATGGTACTCTGAACCTTGGTGGTTCTGCAGAAGTCCTTGGTGATATTTATCTGGGAACTGGCAAGATCATCAACGTGGTCAGTGACCTCACCAAAGCAAATCCGGAAGTATCCATGGCTGAAAATGACACCTATAAACAGCGTGTCATTGCCGAGTATTCTGCAGATACCACATCTTTCAAGAATGGTACCCATGATACAAAGCGTTACAGCCTGGAAACAAATACTGCTAGATATGCCAAAGCGAAAAACATCAAAATTGATGATAACGTAGACAAAGGCAAACTGTACCAGGTTTGGCTGAATAAGACTGACTTACCGATTCGTGTCAACTACATCGGAAGATATGCAGACTCTGGATCCGTAAAAACCGAGATCGTAGAGCCGGGTACTGAAAAGTACACCGTGCAGAAGAATTCAGGTTATACGAGATTCAGTAGAAAAGACTATACGTTCCAGGGTTGGACATATAAACCCAATAAGAAAACACCTCATTATTCTGAAAAAACAGCAAATGTGATTTCTTATGATGACCTGCGGGATATCTATCTGGAACAGCAAGCAGATGGTATCACTGGTGATATGTTTAAAACCCAGAGTACCAAATCGTCCAGATCGGTAGCCGGTATTGCACTGGCAGCGATGCAGAATGCATTATCCGGACTGATCTTCCCGGCACAGGTACAGGCAGCAGAAAACGACCAGGTATGGGATGTCTATATGCTGGATACCTGGGATAAAGTTCCGACCATTAAATGGAAGGAAAATACGTTCTGGGAAGGAACGGATGTTTACAAAGCAGACCTGCTGAAAAACATCCAGATCAGGGATGAAGAAGACGGAACCATTGATGTCAGCAAACTGGTAATCAACTCTATCACCTACAGTGCCGGTAAACTGGAAAACGGAACCAAAGCTGCTTCCTATACGGTCAACTACCCGAAAGGAATGCAGGATTCCGATAAACTGGATACCTGGTTCATGCAGCTGGATAAGAACGATTCACCAGTCACACATGTTTTGCATTGTTCGGTTACGGACTCTGCCGGAAATGTGGCAAAAGCGGACATTACCGTTAAAGTGAAATACAATGAATTCCCGACCATTACTGCCCAGGATCGTTACTTTACCCTGGAAGAAGCACAGGGTGGACAGATCACCAAAGACGCATTGTTAAAGAACGCAATCACCGATGGAAAGCTTTCTGCAAATGATACCGAAGAAGGTAATCTGAACAACAAACTGGACATGGTAGATTTCAAAGCATCTGATTTCACCAGCTTCACCGATTCCGGATATGTGACCGTAACGTTCCATGTACAGGATTCTATGGGACCTGGAGGAAAAGGTAAGGAAACGTACAGACAGATCAAGGTATACGTTGTCAAGGATGGCGTGATCGAAGAGCCGGAAAAAGCACAAAATATCCGTTTCATCAACAAGAAATACTATGACCTGAACAAAGGGGTAAACCCTGACACACTGAGTGAAGAAGAGAAAGAAGCAAGAAATGGCAATGGTGGACTGAACGTGGAATCCAAATGGTACCACGATCCGGAATACCAGGCAGTCATTGAAGCTGCTTTCGGAAAAACACAAGGAACGGACTACGAATTTACTAAGGAAGATATCGATAAGATCAAAGCTTATGTGGATGCCAATGGTATTGGAACTACAAAAAGCGATGCAGCGTTAGATAACTTTTACAGTCAGTTCGTAGCACCTGCAAAAGTAAATTAAAGAAAGTCCCCACTGGGTTAGCCTGGTGGGGATTTTTTTGTATCAGAGAATATCCGTTTTTCTTTCAAATCTTACATACTATAAGTAAAGGAACGAAGGAGGAATACTATGAACAACAATAAAAATGGATTCCCAAGCTGGATGCTTCAGGAATCACAGAACAGCAGCAGTAGTTTCCCGGGCAATACCATCGGATATTCTCATGGGTCTGCCAGGGATGGTTATGGACAGATTACTACCGGGTGTTCTCAGGAAACGCGAGGATATTTTGGAGATCCGTATGTACAACATAGTCCTGGACCCCAAAATACCACTGGACAGAATAGCTGGGAAGAATATCAGAAATTGGAATTTTCCCGTTTGTGTGATAGGATGAAAGAAAACACAAAGGAGAAAAAAATAATGAGCTATGTTGGAATTCTACGCAGTGATAAAGGAATTGTGGCATTTTCGGATTCGAGGAGTACCTATGAGAATACTGGATATTCGTTGCACGAATCAGATGAGGAAAAGAAAGTTTTTGCCGGTAAGGAATTTGTTTTTGTCACTTATGGATTAAACAGGATTTATGATTCCGAAGGCAAACTGAAGCCGTTACAGTCCCTGATCGATCCATGTTTAATTGATTTTTCCGGATCCTATCGTAATTTTTTCTGGAATCTGCAGAGGAAACTGGAAGTACAATTTTTTCATTTTCCAAATGCAGAATATCATTTCCTGATCGGTTTTAAAGATAATGATGGCACCTATGGAACAGAAAGCTGTTTATTATCATCTGGTGGTCCTCATTTTTCCGAGTTAGCATTTTCGACCAGGTATATGACGGGTGGTTCTGAGAATTTTGGGCCGAAAAACATGATTTTGTCTCCGTCTATGTCTGTCGATAAGATGAAACAGATGGCAAAAATGGCCGTAACCCATGCAATAGAAATGGGGAATTTATGCTTAGAATATAATCCTGTTGGTGGAGAGATCCAGATTGCTTCGTTAATCTAATGCCCGAAAAATCTTCCAAGATTCTCCACACTATAAATCAAGGAGCAATTTGGACGGAACAGGAAAATTGAAGTTTATGCTACGAATGTTCAGAGCAAAGGAATGGTAGAGGAACGCCAGGATGGATATGTGGTAGAAGATTGGGATATTACCAATTTACAAACGGGACAGGCGATCATTGGATTTCCGGAATACGAACCGTTTGTGTTTCAGTTTGATTTATGGGAATAAAACATTAACAAAAGTAAGGACCTGTTTAGATGCAGGTCCTTTTCATTACATTTTTCCATCTCTTTTAATATTTTCCATTGTTTTCCGTAATCTTTTGGCTTATAATCAGATTATGTATTTCGGAAAAATAGCCTGTCCGAAAAAATACCGTTTTTTCCATTATTCTACATACTATAAGCAGAACAAGAAAAAACCAATCAAACAAAGGAGAGAAGAAATATGAAGAAACAACAGGTAATGGCATTGTTACTGTCCTCTACATTAACAATCGCAAACGTAACACCGGCACTGGCAGCAGATATCAGTAATGTGGCAGTCACATCAGAAGTCACACAGGATGCCCCAGCAGATGAAGCAACAGTTGTAGAAGAAACCACAGAAACTGCTCCAGACGTAACAGAAAATGAGGAAACTCCGGCAGATGAAAATAAGAACGCATCAGAGGATACTGAAACTCCTACCGATGAATCTGCAAATGGACAGGAAGAATCTTATACGGAAGAAGCAGATAATACGGTTGCACAGGCAGCAGAACAGGAAAATCAGGACGCTGTTCAGGCAGCAGATGGAGAATCTCTTCCTATTAATAGTGAGTTTACCGAAAACTATCTGGTATATAAAGTTGTCGGGGATAAACAGGTTGATGTTGTAGATCATGATATGTGGGATGAGACAGGCGATGTTGTAGTAAATCCAACGGTAGAACATGATGGTGTGACTTACCAGGTAGCAACAGTAAGAAAAGAATCATTCTGGGAAGATCAGTTCGTAAAAACAATTACTTTTAAAATGGGCGTGAAAAATATCGAATCTGTTTTTATGGGCGGTGCAAAAAACGTATCAAATGTTGTGATTGAAGACCCGGAAGCTAACATGGTTGTCAAAGATGGCTGTGTATACTCCAGTGATATGACCAGACTGGAAGCAATGATTCCAAATTATCCGATGGAATCTTATACAACTCCGGATTCTGTAACAACAATTGCCGGAAGAGCAATTCAGAGCAATACGTGTAAAGTAGTCACACTGAGTGATAATGTTACTACTCTGGAAGACTCTGCAACATGCTATATGCCTGGAACAGAAGTATTCAATATGGGTTCAGGTGTCACAAAGGTTGCTAATGGACAGTTTGATGAATGTACAAATCTGAAAGAATTAAATATTAAGGGTTCTTTTACTCCTGGATGGGGATTCGTAGATAACTGTCAGAAGCTGGAAAAAGTCACACTGAACGGAGATATTAAAGGCGCAGCTGTAGATTTCTTTGTAAGATGTCCTAATATTAAATCTTTTGATGTAATTAGTTCAAACTATCAAAGATCTGTGGATGGTGTTCTGTTTAATGGACGTACTCTTATGAGATACCCAGCAGCAAAGGAAGATACTTCCTATTATATTCCTGACGGATACTCCGTAACAGGACAGGCTTTCAATGAATGCCAGAATCTGAAAACTCTATATGTTGGCTCCAGCGTAGCTTTAAGTGCAGGTATCGTTTATGATCCAGCAAAAGCAATGGATATTTATCTGTTAGACAAGAACCAGATTAGTATTGGAGCGAAGTCTTCATACTTGTTTTACAATCTTCCAAAAGGTTCCAATATCTACTGTGCAAGCGAAGACCGTATGAACGAACTGAACGCATATGATAAAGTAGCAACAAGTGATAGTGGAATTTTACCAAACATCGGCGTAAAGAAAGTTGCTTATGAAAGTGCAGCATTTACCGATGTCAGTGACAAAGAGGAAATCTCCGTGGGAGAAGAAGTGCAGCATATCGCATCCAAGCTGACACCAAACTATGCAAATGATGATCTTGTGTATACATCTTCCAATGAAAAGATCTGTACCGTAGATGCAGGAAATGGAACAGTCAAAGGTGTAGCAGAGGGTGACTGCGAGATCTCTGTATCCAGCAAAGAATCCGGTAAAGTGTTAGATTCCTATACACTCCATGTGTCTAAAGTATCTGTCAAATCGATCACACTGGATAAAACAGAACTGACCCTGACACTCAAGAGCGAACCACAGAAACTGAAACTGACCTTTGACCCGGTAGATTCTGAAACAACCACAGGCCTTACCTGGGAATCATCCGATGAAAAGATCGTCAAGGTATCCAAAGATGGCGTAGTAACTGCTGTTGGCATTGGAAGTTCAACCATTACCGCAAAGATTCAGGGCAAGACAGCTAAATGTGAAGTCCGTGTCTTAGCACCACTGGAAAGCATCCAGCTGGATAAGGCATCTGCAGACCTGAAAAAAGGCGAAACTGTGGATCTGAATGTGAAAGTAAACCCGGTATATACCACAGACGACAAGACTGTTACCTGGAAATCTTCCAATACGAATGTAGCAACTGTCGATAAAAATGGTAAAGTAACTGCTGTTGGTGCAGGAGAAGCTACTATTTCCGCAACCGTTGGTAAATTCACAGAAACCTGCAAAGTAACTGTTTCCATTCCTTTGGAAGCAATCGAAATGGCAGACAAATACAATCTGGAACTGGGAGCAAAAGAACATCTTCGTCCAAGAGCAAACCCGATTAATACCACTGCAGATCTGACAAAAATGAAATGGACATCCTCTAATCCGGATGTAGTAAAAGTAGATAAAGCTGGTAACATGACCGGTGTTTCCTATGGTACTGCAACCATTACTGCAGAACTGGATGGCGTAAAAGCAAGCTGTGAAGTAACTGTCGTAAAACCAGGACTGGACAAGGCAGAAGTCACTCTTTCCCAGGAAACCTATACCTATGATGGAACAGAAAAACGCCCGAAAGTAACCGTAAAACTGGAAGGAAAGACTCTGGTTGAGGGAAAAGATTACCAGGTTGGTTATTACGACAATGTGAAAGTAGGAACCGCTTCCGTTGCAATCCGTGCAGAGGGCGAACAGCATGGCATGATCGTAAAAATGTTCACGATCAAACATGTAGAGATCAAAGATGCGACCATTTCTGGTATCAGCAACAAAACCTATAATGGATCCGCACAAACACAGAAGATCACAGTAAAAGCAAACGGAACTACCCTGAAAGAGGGAACGGATTATTCTGTATCTTACAAAAACAACACCAATGCCGGAACAGCTACTGTTACGATCACTGGTAAAGGAAATTATGCCGGAACTGTGGACAAAACATTCCAGATCGCAAAAGTTTCCATCAACGGTGCAAGCGTATCCGGTATTACAGATAAGACATATACAGGATCTGCCCACGGACAGAATGTAAGTGTCAGTGTGTCTGGAAAAACCTTACGTGCAAACAGCGATTATACGGTATCTTACAGCAACAATGTAAATCCTGGAACCGCAACTGTCACCATTTCCGGTAAAGGAAATTACAATGGCAGCCTGCAGAGATCCTTCACCATCAAGATGTCTGGTCAGTGGATCCAGTCCGGAAGCCGTTGGTGGTATCGTCACAACGATGGCGGATACACCAGAAACGGATGGGAATGCATCAATGGACAGTGGTATCTGTTTGACAATGCCGGATGGATGCAGACCGGATGGCAGAAAGTAGGCGGCGCTTGGTACTACATGAGTGGAAGCGGAGCAATGCAGACTGGATGGCTGAATGACCGTGGAAACTGGTATTACATGACCGAAAGCGGAGCAATGGCTACCGGATGGATCAACCTGAATGGTACATGGTACTTCTTAAACGGAAGTGGAGCAATGCAGACTGGATGGTTGCACCGTGCATCTGGATGGTATTACCTGACTGGAAGCGGAGCAATGGCTACCGGATGGCTGTATCAGGGAGGTTCCTGGTATTATCTGAATCCGGCAGACGGACATATGGCTACCGGCTGGACAAAAGTCAACGGTAAATGGTATTACATGAACGGCAGTGGAAAGATGCTGACCGGATGGCAGAAAGTTGGCGGAACCTGGTATTATATGGATGCCAGCGGAGCAATGGCTGAAAACACATGGGTAGGCAACTACTATGTGGATGGATCCGGTGCTTGGGTAAAAACAAGATAAGTAATACAAGACTAAAATAAAATGTATATAAGATATTCCCCTGCTGGAGGTTTCTCTGGCAGGGTGATGTCGTATTAAGAGGGAGTTTTACATGAAGAAAAACTCTAAGATTCCAGCGGATATGCAGAAATTGCATAAAGAATTCCTAAAGGAAAAAGACTTATTCCAGTTTCCGGAAGAATGGGAGAATGACATTTTTGTGATCCAACAGGAGAAAGCAAAAAAGAACCGGATCACATTCTTCTTAGTAACATGTATTATCTTTTTGATCTTTCTGACTCAGATGGTCGAAGCAGGAATGCAATTTTTGTCGTTGGTTGGGGGTTTATAAAAGGATAAAGAGATTGTTTCGGCAGTCTCTTTTTTTTGTCCGTAAAGTAATCTCTGTATAAACAAACCAAAACAGTACTACATGGGTGTGTCTTAATTTTGCTCCGGATGC